>Ga0209536_100001890_pt1 | contig 34331 bp, 39 predicted proteins | sample DeeMarSeWOR28_12_FD_187461 | JGI IMG/M metagenome (GOLD analysis project Ga0209536, IMG submission 187461) | Marine sediment microbial communities from White Oak River estuary, North Carolina - WOR-2-8_12 (SPAdes) (version 2) | ecosystem: Environmental > Aquatic > Marine > Intertidal zone >...
AAGACAGGGGATAGATGGCTTGACTGCAGTCTAATTGACCAGAACATGTTCTCCCCTGATGTTCTCATTACAGACTGGAATGGGATTGGTCTAGATTGAAGTCGCGCTCTCATTTCATCGATGTATTCTCTTCTCCCAAAACCAACAAGTATCACATTGTTATAGATGTCAAAAACACTCGAATCGAATGTGACCCTATACCCACTGAAACACTCATCTCTAATCATCTGATATCGACGACTGAAAGTCTGGGGTGTAATGATTGAGCCATTTGTTTTGATTTTAGCTAAGATATCGAGATTCTTCCTTCTAGCACCACGCATCACTTCGTAGAGGATATGAGCATCCTTCTTAGTGAACCATCTGAGAGCGCTTCCCTGCTCTGTATCTGGAACTACTTGTCTTCTCTGCTTAGGTTTCTTCTTGAACCAGTCTTCCCAATCAAATTCCCATGTCATAGTTTCTGGATTCCATCCCTCAATCTGCATTGAGGTATGAATGGACGGATTATCCTGCACTGGGAAAAACTTACAACTAACCACAGTCCCTTCTTCTACAAGTCGGTCAACAAGTTCATGTATCAATAACCGAGTACCGAAAGGTGTTCTGAATTGCATGAGTGTACCGTTAACATGCCCATAGCATCTCCCACTGTAAGAAGTGTATGGGTGTTTCTCAGCAACCTCTTCTAGTCTTTTTGCTCCATCAAGATTCTTGGTTTCCAAGAGAACATCTACAAAGTCAAATCCTAATGCATGGTTGTTCAGGAGTGGTTTCACAACGAACATCCTACGGTCTTTGAGTTGCTTGAGCCTCTTCATAACTGTAGGTTTTGAGGTACCTGTGCTTTTAGCTAGTTCTGCAATCGTTCCAAACGGGTTCTCCTGAACTGCTAAGAGCAGTGACAAGTACTCTCTCGTGAGTTGTTCTGTCACCCCTTCCTGCACCACTTTTTGTTTCATAGCTCTCTAATAGACATTATCTGAATCTCTGGAGGTCCTACATCAGAACCACCTGGAGGATCGAATTCATGCACGATCAAGCCTGGACCAATTTCACCATTACCTAATGAGTTGGCTTTCTTCACCTCAGCTGAAATATACAGAGTATACCATCCAGGTTCATCAGCCGCATTGAACCAGACAAGAGTGATTTCAACACCATTTTTAGTTTTTACATCAAATCTAAAAACGAGTGTTTCACCTGATGGTTTTTCCAACGCGCAGGTGACATCAATCTCTCCTATTACCCAGTTCTCTGGAGTTATTATCCTGAAGATTGTGAGAATGTCATCATCTAGTCTGTCATTGTCATAGTCCATGTATGTGGCCTTGTCGACCACGATCCTGAGTGAATCATCCCAACCATCCAAATCATCGCTACCATCCCAGAGGTATGCCGCGTTGGCTTGGTCGGGAAGAATTACCAGAATCGAAATGAACACTGCTAAGAATAACAGCTTGACATATCGTTTTTGCATCCCTATCACAGCCGGTACAGATGGAAATGTCCAATATAGGTCTTATGAGAAACCTACCATGTACATTATTGGTAGAAAAAACAAGAACATATAAGGGATATATGACATTCCTCCCAAACAATCTAGAGGCATGTGGCGCGCGTCAAACTCATCCACATGGTGCGTCCCTCTAGATTTCAAACCTGGGGTGCTACCTATATGGGAGACGAGAGAGGCAACCAAGATACGTCCAGTAAAATTCGTACTCGTCCAACGATGAAGGGGGAGGTGTCAGTACCAAACGAAGCTGACGCGTTTCGTGTTTTATTTGAAACTATGATTTATGGAGCAGTGTTTCAAGATGCAAAGGGGAAAATAATCCTGGCAAACTCTGCGGCTGAAAGAATACTAGGGCTAACAAGAGACCAGATGATGGGTCGCGAATCTGTTGATCCAAGATGGAATGCAACAAGGATCAATGGATCTGATTATCCGGGAACTGAACATCCTGCAATGATTGCTTTGAAGACTGGAAAAGCCGTGAATAATCAGATTATGGGTGTATTCAACCCATTTCGAGGGGAGCGTAGATGGATAGTTGTGAATGCGATTCCTCTGTACCGCGAGGGTGAGCGACGTCCATTTCAGGTCTATACAACGTTTAGTGATGAAACTCAGAGAATCAATGCTGAAGAGAATCTTAGACTCTATAACCATATGCTACAACATGATTTGCGTAATGACCTTCAAATCATGATGTCACATATTGATGCAGTAGAGGTATTAGGTCTCGATACTGATGACATCATCTCAGACCTACTCAAATCACTGAGGGCTACATGCACCAGAATGACCAATCTTGTAGGTGCAATGAATATCGAATCAGAAATCTCTGAAACCAAACTGATAGATATGCTACGAAGAATAGCTGACAGTTCTGAAGAGATTCATAAGGGCCTGAAAGTCATTGTCAAAGGGGACTCTGATACTGAGAGTATTAGCATCCCCAGTCACCGTCTTCTAGCGAATGTGTTTCACAACTTGATGCGCAACGCAGCTCAGTACTGTGGTAAAAATCCGGTTGTAATTTTACAGGTCGCTGAAAAAGATGATAGAGTGTTAATCAGAGTTTCTGACAATGGTCCAGGAATCCCTAAGAGCATCCGCTCTTCACTCTTCATGAGAGGGGTTTCTACAAATGGAGGGGGGCTTGGACTCTTTCTCACTCGGGAGATACTCCGAGCCTGCGGTGGTGACATCAGACTTGAAGTGAGTGGCATTGGTGAGGGAGCAGTTTTCATGATTGATCTTCCAGTGGATCGGAAGGTGACTGCAGAAAAAGGCGAATGATTTTACTAGAAGTGTTGAAGAACATAGTTCTTGCTCTAACTTTATGCTTCAATCATCAACTCTTGGAATCACTATAGTAATCCTACGCATAATATCACTCCTTTTCCTAATCTACACAGTAACTCACTTAGAACACGAGTGATTGTTGAGTTCCTGATATTCATTGGATTGCTTGTTTTTGGTCTGGCTATTTGGCGTGGTTTGTCTACAACTTGACAACCTTACCTTCTCTGCGACTTCTCTCTGCAGCAAAGGTCATCAGATGCGTTTCGAGACTCTCTTCAGGACCGGAAAGAATCAAGCTTGGGTCCTCATGAGCGACGGCTGATACGAATGAGTCAATCAAGCCATAGTCTCCACCACCATGATCTGCAAGTGAAGCTGACACATCTTCAGAGGTGTCAATGATCTCGGTCTTCCCACTCAGAAAATGATGAATCTGAATCTTCGTTCCATTTCCATAGATTTCGCCGCGAGTTCCAAAGATACGAGTTTCTCTCTGTCTAGCTCTTGTGAAGGCAGTCATAGTGAATGATGCAGTCTGCCCACCCTCGAACTCCATATTAACGACCTGATGGTCGACGACATCGTTGTCACACTCGTACACACAACGACCGTATGGACCATTCCTGAGTTCACGGATAATCCCTCCCTTAGTCATCTCAGAAGTGATCGTGCTCAGAGGCCATCCTATTCGTCCCCGTTTGAAGAGTTGCAAGTAGAACCTCTTTGCTGAGTATGGGCACTTTGGCTCATAATCACATTCCATACAATTACTACCTGCAGTTTCAGGTTTGTTCTCACTAACAAAGTGTGTGAGCGAACCGAACGAAGATACTGTTGTACACCTTCTCCCTAAGATGTATCTAATCCAGTCAAGGTCGTGACATGACTTTGCAAGCAACATGAAAGAGGACTCTTTCTCATTTCTCCAGTTTCCTCTCACAAAGGAATGTGCTTGGTGCCAGTATCCGACTGGTTCAAGACGTTGAATACTAATAATCTCTCCAATCAGTCCCGAGTCAAGGAATGTTTTCAGTTGCTGCGTGTATCTTGTATAACGAAGTACGTGACCCAATGCGAAGATGACCTTGTTTGATTGAACGGCTTTTGTGATTGCTCTGCAGCTCTTCTCATCAGGTGCCATTGGTTTCTCTAGCAGTATGTGATATTTCTTTTTGGCAAAGGCGATGGCTGGATCCCGATGCATGTGGTCTTGTGTTGCGATGATTATAGCATCTGCGAACTTCTTCTGCTTTGCCATATCTTTCCAATCAGTGAAGACATTCTCCTCAGGGATACTGTACTCCTTTACCATCCTCTCTCGATAGAAATCCCGGGGTTCAGCAACGCCGACAATCTTAGCTCTTTTCGGATGGGTCTTGGCATAGGATGCATAGACCGAACCCCGATCGCCTGCACCTGCGATTATCAACTCGACTGGTTTCATCATATCTTCCTACCATGGAGGCGCATTATTTGGAGAATACATGATACATTTCAATGTATACCCCAAATGTCAACGTCTAGAAAGAATGAAATATTGAAAAGAATCAGACAGGATGGGGCTTCGTAAGTTGAGCAAAGAACATCACAATCCGGAGATTAAGTATAGCGGCAATCAGGTTGAGGGGTGTGTCGTATTCCTGATCATCTTCACAGTCATAATCGGTTTTTTTGCATCAAATCCACCTGCTGTACAGTTTTTCCCTCTTACCGTGGCTTTAGGTCTATCTGCAATTGCAGCAGCTATTCTCCATCTTGCTAAGATTCAACAAGAGTTTCTGCAATAGGAAATTAACACCTTCCCGAAGATATAAAACAGAATGGTTAACAATAGTTCACTGTGGGAACTATGACTATAGTGATGTTATATCAAACTACAGTGAAACCTGATGCCAGTAAAGTCATGGATCAGATCCGAGAGGGATTCAAAGTAATCTATGACAAACACAGCATTGATGTGATAGGTCACTGGAAAAGTGTAGAACATCCAAACGAGAGCTTCTACATGGTCCGGTATGAAAGCGAGGATGACTACCAGCATAAGACTCGTGCGCTTCATGGCGATGAGCAGTACCTTCGTTTGACTTCACAGCTCAATGAGATCCGAATTGATTTCAAATCCACCAAGCTTACTCCCAAGTAGCGGAGAGCACAGAGTTCATAATCATTCATCAATCCATCTAGACCCGTGGACTGAATGGGCGAATTTGAAACCAAAACACATACGAATGAGTCTAATGGTGCAAGAACAAGGAATGTATCAGTCATCGCACTAGTGATGACTGCCCTTGCTTTCCTAGCGCCTGTTGGGTCTGCTGGTTACGGTTCCTTCGTTAGTGTTTCAGCAATCTTGTGGTCAGTCTCTATAGATGCATGGTCGGGTATCAGATTTGCATTTCTCGATCCGTTCACACTGATGATGTTGACCCCCTTTCTTTTGTTTCGAATTGTGTCTGTATATATAGTAGCCAGATATTATCAAGCAAAGACCACAAAGGGGCGAGGAAGGCTAGGCGCCTTCCTTGCTGATGCTCCGATTCTCTTCATATATCTAATCTATCTTTTCACAGTTGGATTTATTGGCACAATAGGATTGAATCTCCCACTGCCAATAATGACGATTTTTGGTCTTCTAATGATTTGGAAATTTCCTGTTTCTGAGCCTACTGTTCCTTGGGAAGGACCTGATGACTTTAGACCATGGTGGGAAGAGAAACCAAAAGAAGAACCAGAACCTGCAGCTGAAGATCAACCTTGGTAGAGTTTACATGTGAATCATAGGCTAGTTTCAATGAGGTTTTCTACCATGTGTGACCTTCTTGGACTGTCCTTTGATATCCCCGTGACTGCAAAGATTTCTCTAGATGTGTTCCAACAAAGAGGTGAACAGAATCCTGATGGATGGGGTGTTTCTTTCTACAACGATGGCCGACTTCAATTAATCAAAGAGCCCACACCTGCAGTTGGTAGTAGACTCTTCGACTTCGTTGAACAATATCCTCAATCAACGACATTCATCACTCATGTTAGGAGGTCTACTCGTGGCGTTCGAAGCTATCTGAATACACATCCTTTCTACCGACAACTGACCACAGAATTAACCACGCACGAGTATGCCTTTGCTCATAATGGTACTCTTGTAGACTGCGAAAAGCTTGCTCTTGATAGATTCACTCCGATAGGAACTACTGATTCTGAACATGCATTCTGTTACATCATGGAGGCCATCTCAAACCGGGGAGTTGTAGAATGGATGAAGGATGACTTCAGGTTTCTTGAGGATATTTTGAGGGAGATCAACGACGGTCAGAACACACTGAACTGCATCTTGTCCAATGGTGAATACCTGTTCTGTTATTCCGATGAGAATGACCATAACAACGGTCTTAGATTTGTGAAACAAACCCAACCATTTGGAAGTTTTGAACTCGTCGGTTCAGATATGAAGTATGGGGATATTGCGATACAGAGTAATTCTGAAGTATCCCAGCAAACAGGTTACATCATTTCTACAAGGATACTCACTGAAGCTCCATGGACTGAGTTCAATAACGGAGAGCTGATAGTGTTCAAGGAGGGTGAAATTATCTATCCCGATGGGAGACTATGAGTAGATTTTCTAGTCTAATCTACATGCACGAATTCGATTGCATCATCCCTACAAATTACTTGGCAGAGACCACAACCGTCACACTTCTCAGTATTAATCACGGCAATGTTGTTTCTCATTTGAATCGCAAGATATCCTCCATCAGCACATGCTATGACACACTTCTTACATCCCGTACACTTCTCATCTATCACCCTCGCGACAAGAGGAGGGAGTTTGGTAAGAGCAGTCCAAGTAGTAATCTTTGGAAGTGCTTCTCCCACTATGGAATCGAGTGTGGTGTATCCTTTTCGATCCATGAACTGTGAGAGACCATCATTCAGGTCTTTGATTATTGAGAATCCATGCCACATTACTGCTGTACAGATTTGGAGGGTGCTGGCTCCGACCATGAGGTATTCCACAGCGCTTGACCAGTCTTCTATTCCACCTATCCCCGATATCGGAACATTGGGATTTGCTTTTGCTATCTGGGATACAAAACGAAGACCAAGTGGTTTCACTGCCGGTCCACAGAATCCACCATAGGTACTGAGCTGTTCTTTCTTGTCTGTACCATATGCGATTGGAAGAGGGCTTGCTGTTTCAATATCAATTCCGATTAATGACTCAACAGTATTGATAGCAGATATGGCATTTGCCCCTCCCTTAACTGCTGCTTTAGCGATGGGCACAATATCTGTCACGTTAGGAGTCAATTTCACCAGTATTGGAAGGTCAGTTCCTTTCTTTGCAGCCTTCGTCACCATTTCAACAAGTGTTGGATCCTGACCAATGAAAGCACCCATGTGTTTCTCAGGTGAGCCATGGGGACATGAAACATTCAACTCGATTGCATCCGCCCCAGTTTGAGACATAGTTTCTGCAAGTGCAGTCCATCCCTCTGGTTCAGTGCCGCTCATCATACTGGCAATGAAAATGAAATCTTCTGGAGCTTCCTTCTTTATCTTTGGAATCCAGTCTTCAGTCCATGTCTTCAGAGTTTCTCGAGAAAGGAGCTCGATATTGTTCATTCCAATAGGCTCGCCATCTTTGCGAAGAACCCCTAGTCGTGTTCTCGGATCTACTGTGGGCTCCTCTGTAACTGTCTTCATCACAGCCCCTCCCCAACCCAGATTGGCTGCTCGTAGTATATGACGTGGATCCATTGTAGGTGGTGCAGAAGACAGTATGAACGGATTCTTGAATTTGATACCAACGAACTCTATTTCCAATGGATTATTGGACATGATTCCGTTTTCCTCCAACTCTTTGGTAGTAATACTACGTCCCTAAAGGCCTTTAGGGAAGTGTTTCTTTGCTGAGTTCCGCGATTTCAACAATGGTGATTGCAATGAAAGATGAACTAGTACCAAAAGCGCTCTCAAGAAAGTACACAAGAGATGAAATCCTTGAGATTGAGAAAAAGTATCTTGCTCCTGCTGTGGCGCATTATTATGAGAATCCAGTACTGTTTGTGGATGGTGAGGGCGCTGTATTGAAAGATTCTGCCGGGAAAGAGTATATCGACCTGTTTGCAGGTATATGTACTACAATCACAGGTTATAATCATCCAAAATACGTGTCCACAATTCAGTGGCAAGCAGAGCGTCTTGTATACACGAGTTCACTCTATTCTACAATTCCATACGCTGTACTTGTCAAACAACTAGCTGATATCGCTCCAAAAGGACTGACTCGGTCGTTCATTGTCAACAGTGGATCAGAAGCAAATGAAGCTGCACTCACCATGGCTAGGAAGTATTCAGGAAATCCATACATTGTTGCCTGCCAACGAGGATATCATGGTCGTACGACCCTTGCTAGAGAACTCTCCAGTGCAGGCTGGCGGACATTTCCTGAGCCACATCCACCTGGCATTAGATTCACTTCTTACGCTTACTGCTATAGATGTCCGTTTGGTAAGGAGCATCCTGGATGTGATATGGAATGTGCTCATTATCTCCGAGAGGTGATACGAACACAGACTAACAATTCTATCGCGGCCTTTATTGCGGAGCCTATTCAAGGGGTCGGCGGAATTGTCCAGCCTCCTGCTGAATACTTCAGGATTGTTCATGAAATCGTCAAAGAGTACAATGGCATCTACATATCAGATGAGGTACAGACAGGTTTCGGAAGAACCGGGGGCAAGTGGTGGGGAATTCAACAAACCGGGGTTGAACCTGACATAATTACAATGGCTAAGGGCTTTGGTAGTGGAATACCAATTGGTGGGTTTATCACTCGACCTGAGCTTGCAGAAGACTACGCAATAGCTGACGCCTTTGCCACATTCGGAGGAAATCCACTCTCCTGTGCAGCAGCTGTTGCTGTGATTGAAATCATCCAGGAGGAGAACTATCTTGACAAAGCTGCGAAGCTCGGAGCTCGCTTCAGAAAGAGGTTGAACGAGCTCAAAGAGAGTCATAAGATAGTTGGTGAAGTTCGTGGACAAGGAATGATGATTGGTGTGGAATTGGTCCGAGATCAAGCATCAAAAGAGCCAGCAACCCAAGAGATACTCACTGTCATGGAAGTCTGTAGGGAGAAGGGCTTGCTCATTGGAAAAGGCGGGCTTGATAATAATGTGATTCGAATTCAACCTCCGCTTGAACTCACTGAGGATCAGATTGACCGAGCCTGTGCTGTTCTAGATGAGGCCTTCTCGGAAGCTGAAAAGAAACTATGAAGTCACATCACCGTTTAGTAAGGTCGTCATAGCTGTCTGGTCGACGGTCTCTGAAGAACTGCCAAGTATTTCTGACCTCTCTAATCATATCGAGGTCAATTTCACCTACTACTAGCTCTTCCTTGTCACGTGAACCTTTGACCACCATTTGACCACGAGGGTCTGCAATGTATGAACTACCATAGAATTGACCCGTCTTCCATGGCTCTTCACCGACTCGATTGATAGCTGCCATAAAGTATCCATTTGCTACTGCATGTGCAGGTTGCTCTATGCTCCAGAGGTGTTCAGAGAGTCCTGCAACTGTAGCTGAGGGATTGAACACAATCTCAGCTCCATTAAGTCCAAGCGCTCGAGCCCCTTCTGGGAAATGTCGGTCATAACAGATGTACACACCAATCTTTGCTACAGATGTATCAAACACTGGGTATCCTAGATTTCCAGGTCTGAAATAGAACTTCTCCCAGAAACCAGGATCAAGGTGTGGAATGTGCATTTTCCTGAACTTGCCCAATAGTGTTCCATCAGAGTCTATGACAATTGCAGTGTTGTAATAGACACCTACGGTTTCTTCCTCATACATTGGAGCTATCAACACTACTTTGTTGTCCTTTGCAAGCTTCTGCATACGCTCGGTAAGAGGTCCTGGAATTGGTTCAGCATATTTGTACCACTTTCTGTCTTGTTCAGCACAGAAATAGGGTCCGTAGAAAAGCTCCTGGAAACACAAGATTTGCACTTCTTGCTGCTTCGCAATGGTCGCGAATCCCTCATGCTTCCGAATCATCTTCTCAATGTTTTCTTCAATATCTGCTTCTTCTGAAACATCTCCTTCCCAGGTTGCTTGAACCAAACCTACACGGACATTTCTCATTGCTATCTCACCAACAACTTGAGGAATTGAACTGTATTTCTCTCATCTAATAGGCATTTCCCAAACCGATTTATGTTGTGTTTTACACTGGTCTAGGGAGGACTTTCAATGCCTGAGTTAGAGCTCATTGTTAAGAATGGTAATATTGTAACTGCAGCTGATACCTACAAGGCTGATGTCGGTGTCAAGGATGGAAAAATTACAACCCTTGGCTCGAGTCTTTCCCCCGGACCTGACACAAAGGTCATTGATGCAGAGGGGAAGTATGTATTTCCTGGCGGCATAGATGTTCATGTTCACTTCCAACTTCCTTTCTCAGGAACAGTTTCGGCTGATGATTTCGAGAATGGCACAAAAGCAGCAGCATGTGGGGGTGTGACAACTGTTCTTGATTTTGCAATTCAAACAAAGGGCCATCCAATTATGGAAGCAGTGGAAGCCCGGAGAGCAGAGGCTGATCCGAATGTCTGCATTGACTATGGACTTCATGCAGCCATTACTGACTGGAATCCTGAAACTCAGGCTGAAATCAAGAAGGTCATTGATTATGGAATTCCCACCTTCAAAATGTTCATGATATACAAGAATGAAGGATGGATGGCTGATGATGGTATGCTCTTCAATGCCTTAGAGGAAACCGCCAAGCTTGGGGGACATATTGGCGTACATGCTGAGAGTGTAGATGTCTTAGAAATGCTGATTGAGAAGTATGCAAAAGAGAAAGATAAGTGGGGCGCATACGGCCATACCCTGTCCCGACCATGTTTTACTGAAGAAGAAGCCATCATCAGGGCAATCAAGTGGGCGGAAGCCACTGGTGGACAACTGTACATTGTGCACATGTCAACAGGGGAAGGTGCAGATGCAGTCGAGGCTGCAAGAAAGAAAGGCGTGAATGTCTACGCCGAAACCTGTCCACAGTACCTACTCCTTGATGATGAAGTGTTCAAGGGCGAGAATGGTCATCTCTACGCCACCTGTCCACAAATCAAGAAACCCCATGACAGCGAACGTCTTTGGGAAGGTCTAGCAAATGGAGAGGTTCAGATTGTAGCAACTGATACTTGTACCTTCGACACAAAACAGAAGGCTGCTTGGAATGGTGACTTCAGGAAGATTCCATTCGGGATGCCAGGTGTTGAGACCATGGTTCCACTGATGTACACCGAGGGGGTAGGTAAACGTGGATTCTCAGTAAATCATCTTGTAGCTCTTGTAAGCACCAATCCTGCAAAGCTCTTTGGAATGTATCCTGAAAAAGGAACGGTAGCTGTGGGTAGTGATGCTGATTTGGTCGTCTTCGACCCAAAGAAGAAGGTGACAATCAAAGCTGAGAATCTCCAGACCAACTGCGACTGGAATCCATTCGAAGGCTGGAAGCTTGAGGGATATCCTTCAACAACCATCTCTAGAGGTAAAGTCGTTGCTGAGGATGGCAAGTTTGTAGGTGAGGTTGGTCATGGTCGTTTCTTGAAAAGGAAACCTTACGGAAAACTGTAGACACCTATCTCGTCAACCTCATAAGCCATTAACTGCAATCATGTTCCATGCGATTCCCTAACAACCGTGCCTACCATGTGATCTATGACGAATCATTGATGGATGCAGTCAAGTATGCGTCAGAGAACAGTTGGACAAGTATTGTCCCTGATATTGGTGTCCCCGCCTTCTCACCTGAGAGGATCTCCTCAGAAGAGCGTGCACAGCTACGTACTATGTCCCGAAACCTCTCAATCAGTTGGGGTTTTCATGCAGCTGGTGACAATGTCAGTTTGTTCTCTACTTATCCTCCAATACGGTCTGGAATCATTCAGTACTTTAAACAGACAATTAACCTTGCAAGAGAAATCAGTACTGGCCCTACTAATGTAGTGATTCATGCGGGAGCACCCCCCACATTTAGGAAAGCCAGAGGTCAAGCTGGCAACTTTGGTGAACTCCAATACCAGACTTATGCCCAAGTCTTTCGTGAGAATCTCACAGAACTCATTGAGCATGCATTCCCACATATCAAGATTGCAATCGAAAATACAGGATGGACACCACTCATCCGAGATGTAGTGCGACAGTTGTTACCAAAAGGACTGAAGATATGTCTAGACATTCCAAAACTATATGGTCCTGGGTTCAAACTTTTAGAAGACGATTGGAAATTCATTCAAGAACATAAAGGCTTCATCGAAGTTGTTCACATCCACGACATAGACCCAAAGCTCGGGTCACACCAAGTTGTGGGAGAAGGGGTTGTTGACTTTGAACGATATCTCAGGTTCCTAAGTGAGTTGAAAACCAAACCTCAGTATGTCTTCGAGGTTCGCCCTCGTGAAGCAGCCAATGAGAGTCTGGCAAACATCGGGCGTCTTCTAGAGATTCTAAAACTAGACCTCTAGTTCCAATCACCAAAATATGCTCTCTCCAGTTTCTTTGAACCTATCCCTTTCATGCTTCACAAGAATGAGTCCCTCCAGTGAGTTATCGGGGACAAACTCTTGTAATGCATCAACAGAATGCCATGAGAGTTTCCTATCTACCCATTCCTCATTTCCTGAAACATGCTTTCTCACATTCGCTGTGTCAGACACGGTTCCTGCAATTATAGCAGCGACACCAACGGTGCCATGAAGTTCTGGCAACAACGCCACAAGTTCTACCTCTGGATTGATTTCAATTTCAACCTCTTCATTCACTTCTCTAAGACACGCTGATTCAAAACCACTATCAGTATCAGTAATCTCAAAGATTCCTCCAGGAATTCCATAGTAGAGAGGACAATACATCATCTCAGTTGATCTCTGCCCAAGAAGTAGATATTTTCTATCTGATGAGAATAGAGCTGCTTGGACTCCCAGAGATCCATAACCTTGAGGAGAAGCTTTTACTTTGTCTAGTGTCAGAACCCGAGAGAACCTCGTGTATCCTAGATTCATGGAAATTGAGTTCTCTTCAAACCGAAAATCATCAAGTGTGAGAACTTTACCATCATAGGTGTCTGGATATGATTGGACTGTATTCTTCCATATCTCCTCTCTTTCTTTCTCTAAATCTTCTGAAAGAAACTGTTCTCTGTCGCCCGAGAATTTCCATTCCACATTCTGTACTGGAATTCGACCCCTCCAGTACATTTGCAGTTCAGTCATCTTCAAGCACCCAGAATTCGTTCTACGTCTGAATTGAAAATATGATTAATAGAACTAGAGCTGAAATGAACAGAACCAATCCAGCTACAAGCGCGATTACCCTTCTTAGGTCCAAGTTATTCATTCTCCTGTTGTTGTATAACTAATGCATCTCGAATCTCTCGAAATGCATCCAGTGTTTCACGGTTGAAGATTCTCTTTCTCCTCCTACGAGCACTCACAACATCGGTTGCTAATGGCGCTCTACTAAACCCTCGAAGTTCCCGGAGAATAAAGTCCCTCAGTTCCTCGTGAAACTTGACACCTTCAATATTCTCCTCTGCAGCTCCACCTCTCATTGCTCTTTGTAGGAGTAATGCAATTAGCCCTCCCCCATGTGCGGTGGTTGACTTAGCTGCTGTTTCTATCTGAATTGTACCGATTCCAAAAAGTCGGTCAAAGACCCCTCTAGTCGTCTTTACGTGTGTTATAGTGCGGAAAGGTACATGTCTCTGAGTGATTTGGATGATTCCTTTCTTCACATATATCTCTGGACATATATCCCCCTCCCAACTGGCTAAGGAGTAGTCTATTCGCTTCACATAGATAACTGTGTAGATCATCCAGCCTATGAAGAATCCTCCTGCCACTAGCCAGTAGGCTTGAGTGACAAGGATCCATCCGGCTTTCATAATCAAATCTGTCCATTCAGCCAATTCAAGCACTATGTACGTAATCGCAGGATGCGCAAAGAATACTGCCCATAGCGCTCCCCAAAGGAGGACTATGACAATGAACACGCGTAGCCACTTCTTATAGAGAAAGGCGTTGTCTGGATGGAACACTCTTCCACTGACAACCTGTTCGATAGGCGGTTTGATGACACGCCCTTCTCCTTGAGTCATTCGAAATCCCTCATTTCCTATCTTTCTTCAATAGGTCGCGGATCTCTCGGAGAACCAAGAGAATCTCGTCCTCAAGACCGTCCTCCATTCTAATCACTGGCTCCTCCTCTGGATGCACCACTTCAGTTCCAGTCACGTATGGGTCCTTGAACTTCCGTAGTTCCATGAGGATGAAGTCTCGCAGCTCTTCATAGAAGGTCAACCCCTCCAGTTTCTCTTCAGATGACTGGTAGGAGCTTCCTGAACCACCCGCAGTTTCGACCTCGATTGACCCGATTCCAAACAGCCGGTCGAATGGCCCAGCTACGCTTTGGATGTTGGTGATAGTACGGAAAGGAACATGTTTTCTTGTAATGTTGATGAGTCCTTTCTTCACGTAGATTTCTGGCATTGTTTGTCCAGATTTCCCGATAACCGAGTACTCGAACGAGCGGATGTAGATTGGGTAGATAATCAGGTATGGTATCAAGATGCAAAGTGTGATGAGCCAATACCAGAAGTTGAGAGGCCACCAGATTGCTGCCATGTACCCAGTTGGACCAGTAAGTAATTCAACAAGCCAGAATACAAGCACCATCGCGCCTATTATTATCAACCAAAACCCAACAGCGCTAAACACTCCCAGGAACCAGTTCTTGTTCCGGAAGTACTTTGATGGCTTGAAGACTTTCCCTCTGGCAATCTCTTCCATTGGGGGTTTGATTACTTTCCCTCTACCTGACATGATTCATCTCTCCTTGTCGAATTTCCTATCTATCCTCTCCAACACATTTCTTATCTCACGGAGTGTTATGAGTATCTCGTCGTCCAGACTATCACTCAATCGTGGAACAGGTTCGTCAACAGGATGCACAACCTCTGTTCCTGTGACATAGGGGTCTCTGAACCTTCTGAGTTCCTGCAGAATAAAGTCTCTGACCTCCTCATAGAACGTGATTCCCTCTAGTTTCTCCTCTGGTCCTGTTTGACCTCCAGCACCACCTGAATATCCCGCGGTCTGAATTTCTACTGTACCAATCCCGAACAGTCTATCGATCGGACCTGCCCTACTTGAGATGTTTGTAATAGTCCTGAATGGAACGTGTTTCTTAGTCACGTTGACGAGACCCTTCTTCACGTAAATCTCTGGCATTGTGGTTCCTGCCTTTGAAATGACGCTGTACTCAAAACTGCGGATGTACAATGGAACTCCCACATAGACTGGGATAAACCAGAAAGCTGTCACAACCCAATACCAGAAGTTGACAGCAGGTAACCAATCAAAGAAGATAGTCCATAAGATTGGCACCCAGTCTGGGTTCCCAGAATCGGTAGCTCCAATCCATGCCCCAAGTAGGAGACAGCCAAGTGCACAGAACCAGAGGAATATCCAGAGGACTGTTGCACCAAACCACTCTTTATAGTAGAATCTGCGGTCTGGTTTGAATACACGACCAGCTGTCACATCCTCCATTGGAGGCTTAATCAGTACGCTCTTACTATCTCTGTCCATCTACATCAACTCACCTGTCTTTCTGTACTTCATACCTTCTTCTAGGATTGCGAATCCACCAAGGAAGAAGACAACTCCCCATCCCTCTAGCATTCCTCCGAGGAAATAGAGTGCCTCTGGTCCTATGAATATGCCTGTCAATAACCCAAAAATCTCAATGAGCATGATGAGGCCACCTATTGACATTAGAACCGTTCCAATGTTTTTTCTTCTCTCTGACACTTCATATCAACCTCATGTTGAATATCAGTAGTAGGAAGAAGAGAATGACTGCTACGACCAAGAGCACTACTTTGACTGCAATTCGAGCTGCACTCACCATGATTGGTACCTCCAACAGTTCTTGTCTTCGCATTTCATTCTCATTGTTCCTCCCTAGAGCTTAGTTCTAAGGATCTCCCTAATGTCACGAAGTGCAATCAGGATCTCATCATCGAGAGCACTGTCACTTCTCTGAACTGGCTCATCTTTTGGTACAACCACTTCAGTTCCAGTTGCATAGGGGTCTCTAAAGCGTCTCAGTTCACGCAATACAAATTGTGTAAGTTCCTGGTAGAACTTGATGCCCTCCAGCTTCTCCTCTGGACCTCCTTGGCCAGTTGGCCCACCAGAGTAACCAGCTGTCTGGATCTCGACAGTTCCAATCTTGAATATTCTATCAAAGATTCCAGCTCTGCTTGCTATGTTAGTGATTGTTCTGAAGGGGACATGTTTACGTGTTATGTTGATGATTCCTTTCTTGACATATACTTCTGGCATTGCAATGCCTTTCTCAGAGATGACTGCGTACTCTATTGACCTGACATACACCACTATACCTGCAAGTGTGGGCAATAGCCAGACCAAATGCGCAATCCAAATCCACTGGCTAATCACTGGTAGATACTCAATGATCCACAGTCTCTCAGATGCAGTCCAACTTTCAAAGAAACCAATCAACCATGCAGTACCCCAAAGTGCAAAGACAATCAATGCCCATGTGGTCACCGCAAAACCGATGGCCATGAACCACCACTTATTCCTCAATGAACTTGAGGGCTTGAATGTTCTCCCAAAGGACACGTCCTGAGGGGATTCCAAAACTCCTTGTAGTCCGTTTGCTACAACCAATTATCTATCACGACTCCTTTCGTTTGTAACGCGGGATCTCCTTTGCTGCGAGCTTGTTGAAGATGGCTATCGACTGCTGAGTCATTGGGAGCTGTTCCTCATCAGGACGGAGAGTAATACTGTACTCATCCATGATTGTATCAAGGGTCTCCCTGCACTCTGCCTCCTTTGGACATTCATGGCAGAGCTTTCCCGCGTAGGAGTCATGTCTGTACCAGACAATCACACCAAGTTTCATCGTGAAGATGATGTATACTTGGGCATTTGCTTGGTAGTCAAAACCGATGAGAATTCCCTTGTAATCAAGCAGACTTTCGACATCAAGTCTGTGACTGCTTGCTTGTGCATTCAGCGCCTTTGCAATCTTCTTACGCGCTCTGTTGAGCACTCGCGATACATAGGCAGGGCTCCAATCCTCTTCTATATTATTCTCAGCAATCTCTGTAGTACTCAGTCCTTTCTGGAACTGTTCCCAGACCATTGCTTCATGTGTAGAGAGTTGGGGCATTCTTGATTCACCGCATTATCCAGTTTTACCAGCTTAAGTATCTTACTGGTAATTCCTTGTTACATTCTTGGGAAAGTTTATATATAAATTTGTTGAATGTTTACCAGAATATGGTAAACAACTTGTGTTTACTGTCGGTGGTAAAAATGGCAAATAATGGGATTGTTATTCGAACAAGCGGCCTGAACAAGAGATTCGACACTGTTCACGCCGTCAGAGATCTGGACCTAGAGGTTCGGTCTGGTAGCAGGTTTGGGTTCCTTGGTCCGAATGGAGCTGGGAAAACAACCACAGTCCGTATTTTATCTGGGCTCATGAAACAGACAAGTGGCACTGCCACAGTATGTGGTTACGATGTCAGCACACAGCGAGATAACATCAAGGCTGTGACTGGTCTGCTTCCCGAGTCTCCAGGACTGTATTCGAAGCTATCAGCTGTAGAATTTCTAGAGTTCATAGGAGCATTGAATGGACGAAACGGGAATGCCCTGAATAGACGAATCGATATTATGCTGGACATGCTCGGACTAGAAGGTCGTCAGAACGATCTACTAGAGTCCTACTCTTCTGGAATGAAACAGAAAGTGCTGGTCGCATCAACACTGTTGAGCGAGCCAAAGCTTGTGTTTCTAGATGAGCCGACTTCTAGGTTGGACCCAGCAGCTAGCGCTCTGGTGAAAGACCTCATACTCATCTTGGCTCAGGAGACTGATACTAGCTTCTTCATCTGTTCACACCAGACATCATTCGTTGAGGACGTCTGTGATGTAGTTGGAATCCTAAATGATGGTGCACTAGTAACATTAGGTTCTCCTCAGGAGATCATCGAGAACACTGGTACGAAGAATCTAGAGGATGCATATCTGAAGATAGTCGGCGGTCACGTTGACAGACAGACCCTACTAGCCTGGAGGTAATACTGATGGTACGAACTTGGTACGCGATTGCAAAGGCTGAGTTCCAAGTCCTGTCAGTTGGACTGAGGGGCAACAGGAAGCTCTACACAGGTTTTCTGTATGCACTTGTCCTGATTTGGGCGACTGTTCTAGCACCCATGATGTATGAAGCTGTTCTTGGCGCGATATTTCCCATGTATGTGTTACGGCCCATTTTGATGGTGATATTCCCAGGGTTGATGCGTACAGTAGGGTTATTCCTCTGGCTCATCCTACTCCTGTTCCCTTTGTCTCTTGCTTTGCAGGAGATCAAGATTGGACAGTGGGAGATATTTCTCTCAAATAATGTCCGGACAAAGGACATCATGGCTGGAACTTTCATAGGCAAGATGGGGCTGTACGGACTGATCATCATTGCCTTAGCCCCATTACTGATAACTCCGTTCATGCTGGCGTTTGAGGTCAGCATAATCGGGCAGATACTTGTCTATGGTGTAGTCACACTCCTGGCGATGGGAACCATCTGGTTCTCGAACTTCCTCACCAGTGTGATTCAAGCAAGGCTTGGCGACTCTTCACGAGGTAATGACATCGCAAAGGCATTAGCCATGGTTGTGGCCATAGTGGTCATCATTCCAATGTACGGACTGATGTTCTTCTTGCCCACCTTATCAGAGTTGATGGGAATGAACGCATTCTTAGTCCTTCCTTCGACCTGGTTTGCTGACTTAATCAGCTGGCTTGCAATAACATTCAACGGCATTGGTCTGACCGGTTCTCAGATACTAGGCTTCTCAGCAGTACTACAGCTTGACATGCTAGTCATATCGGTCCTAGTGATTGGCTTTACTCTGGGAACTGTAGGTATCGCACTTGGCACCGCAGACCGAGTGTTCACAATCGAGGCCGGTGTCCGCACAGAAGTTGTGACAACTGTCGGGAAAGAGAATGTATTTCTCAGAGGGGTCAGGAAAATCAGCTCAGGACCCTTTGGATCGCTCATGGTCACGAACTTCAAAGACTTCCTTCGAAAAGCACAGAACCTATCGAAGATTGGATATGGGTTGATACTAGCAATAATCATGCCTATCATCATGATGTCAATGGACCTCGAGTATCTGCAGTTCAAAGAACTCTTCATGATGCTGATAGTCATGATGTCGCTGATTGGTGCAATGCCTTTTGCTGGAACAGGATTCCTCGAGAGCAAGGATCAGCTCTGGATAATTCAGGGTGCTCCTTCAGGTGCATCACGATACGTCAAGAGTAGAATCGCTTCACAGGCAATAATCGGTATCCCACTTGCAGCTATTCCCTCCATAGTCATCTACTTCATGATTGAGATGACACTCGTTGAGTTAGCTCTCCTCCTTGGACTTGGATATCTCGCAATACTCGGTGGGATGCTCATGGCTACAGGAGTGACGGCACGAAATCCAAACTACGAAGACACCAAGTCGCCGGCCCATCAGGCGAATATCATGACCTCAGTCATGTTGGCTGAGTTCTCGATCATAGGTGTCCTGTTTGTAGACATCTTCATAACCATCGGTACTGGTATCGATTTCTTTGGCATGATTGCTGATTTCTTCGGTCCTGGGAATATGATGATTGGAGTTTCTGTAATTGGATTGATGGTTCAGTGGACTATTGCTAGTCTGCTCGTGTGGTCAGGAATCAGATATCTCTCTAAGCCTGATGCCTAGAGAGAGTGGTAAAGGTGGAGTTCTTTGGTGTTGGTGACTCCACCTTGCCACACCCTTTTTCGTAGGAGGAATTGAATGAAGCGCTATAGGAATAAAATTGGTATAATTATCATAGTTGTAGTCTTTCTCAGTATGTTTGTTCCGAGAGAATCTGCACCGGATACTGCGAATCTTCTAGAAATTAATCACTGTCTATCCGCAGATTCTGGAGAAGTAGCGGGAGTCCCATATGTATGGCAAGAGATCAATGGTTTCTGCAACTGGGCATCAGTAACAATGGCTCTCCAGCACATTGAGATTCCCTTAGATCTTCATGGATTATTTGCAGCCTCGGGGATAGGTTTCTCAGCCGCATATCTTAGATTCGAAGAAAACTTGCTGTTCTGGCCTGGAGCTTTCTACAGGCAATTAGCTCCTCTTGATGTGGTGAGCAGTTTGTATGGGTTGAATACCACTATGTATATGGATTCTTCAACAGAAATTGGTATAGCATACCATAGTATCGGTGCAAATTACACTTCCGTAAACGGGTGGCAAGAGGCTCTCACTCTTTTGAAACAGACCATTGATAGTGGCTATCCTCTACTACTATGGGTAGACCCCTACTATCTTCCCCATGCTGATTATGATATCGCAAGGGAACTAGGTATAACCAGTGCTATCTCACGAAGCGGTCACACATTACTTGTAGTAGGATATAATGACACATCAGAAAATGCGCAGTTAATGGACCCTGGAATTGGAGCATTTGGTGACAATTTCGGATTTCCGCATGATGGGAGTTGGTATTATGATATCAACTATACATCACTAAGAAGTGCTTGGGGTTCACTAGCATATGGTGCATTCTTGATAAAGCCTGATACTGACAAATCGGACGATTTCGAGGAACAGCTTGGGAGATACACCATTGATAGACTGAGAGGAGAAAGAACATCTTACTTGACTGAAGGAGAGGAGGATAATTTCTTCTGGAACTTCGGTGCAGATGCATTTAGAGGTCTAGCATATGATCTTACTGGTGAGAGTCTCTCTGATTACATAGCATATTTTGAGATGTCGGACCCAAACATAAAGGCGGTATTGATCAGAAGTATAGGGCTGCAGATTGAAGGGTATCTTAGTATTCAATATCTCTCATACCGAACAGCCATTGAAGCTTTACCAAGTATACTACCGAATATAGACTTGGATGAATTCGTGTCAACTAGTCAGGAAGCATTTTCTCACTTCGAAGTGATAAGTGACAATTCAACAATGATTGAGTTTGATTATTATGGTGGAGCAACAATCACGACTGTTACATTCTGCAACATCGCATCTTCCTGTAATAGCACGTTCGAAGGTGATGTTCAGTCTGCAGTAAATGAACATGATGACGATCTCGACCAGATTATAGAACATCTCATGGAGATAGCTGATGTTTGGGACGCTGCAGCAGATGCACTTGAAAGAGCATTACAGGGGATTGGAGCACTTCCTGTTGTCTTACTCTCAACAAGTGTAGCTGGAATTTTGGTGCTAGTTCTTGTCATCATTCGAAGAAGATCAAGCACGTAATCTCATCTCCGGGAGTGAATGACCATGTTACGGTCATCACTCCCCACAAAGAGTGACTCTGAGTAATCTGAATAGAACCTTGTTTCTTGAAACCCCGCCTGAGCTAAGTAACGTTTCAAGATATTCGAGTTGAGGTTGAGTACTCGTTGAGTAGAAACAATAGAGGTCCATTCACCATCGACCTTTGTTTGAGCTGACATGACAAGAGTTGATGAGTTACGTGGGTCAGTGTGCTCATAGAATCTTGAGAACACAACATCTTCTCCGTTTTCCATCTTTCCTCCTTTCTGAGGGAAGAATCTGAATCCAGTTCTATGAATTTCCTCAAAGTTCAATACTTGAGCAATGAAGAAACCACCATCCTTCAATGAATCATAAGAAGCTGCAATCACCTTTCCGACTGTTTCAAAATCATCAAGCAGAGCTAAAGAATTTCCAAGACAGATGACTAGATCAAACCTATCTTCAACAATTGACTGATACTCTGCCATCTCACCTAGAATGAAGTTTGGTGAAACAGCCCTAGATGTCGCATGCTTTCTCGCTCGTGACAGCATAATCTTACTGTTATCAATCCCAACAACATCAGCTCCCTCTAGTGCAAAAGCAATAGAATGGCGTCCAGTTCCACATGCCAAATCTAGGACACGCTTTCCCTTTGGACTACCTAAGCGTGAGAGTAAGAATGGCATCTCTCTTGCGAGTCTGGTTTTCCAGTCTATCGCATCATCATACGCTAGTGCGACATCGTCAAAGGAGTTCATTTGAATTCTCAGTATCTTATCAACTTCAATCTTATGAAGTGCTGAAAAGGATAAATACATTCAAGAGAATATCTACACAGGGTGTAACAAAATGCTGTGGTTGGTAGTTCTCTTCATTTGCGTGATAATTCCCATGATTATACTGTTTGCTTCTAGAGGAAGAAAATCTCAAGGAGATCCTTCAAGAGAGAGACGGACCATGTTGTATGCACCGGGGTCTGAAGATGTTGCTGGAGGTGCATATCATCCTGGAAGAAAGGATGGTTCTATGCCCTTTCCACTAGGGAAGAAGAAGGAACGAAAGAGGACTGAAACTTTCCGAAAACACTCTGATGACTAATCCTCTGATCAATCAATCTCTTCTTGAGTAAAAAGAACGCGACCTTCCATGCCCCCTGCAACTGTGATGGTTTGACCACTCACATGACTGGCCAACTTATCAGATGAAAGGTAGATGATTGCACCAGCAATGTCCTCAGGAACTGCTGTTTTACGCATTGGAATTGTTTGAAGTATTCTCTTAGTCATCTCCTTGTCAGTCAGAGCCTCCTCCGCCATAGGCGTCATTGTCCATCCAGGATTAACAAGGTTCACACGTCCTTTTGGTGCTAGGTGTACTATCTCATTCTTCAGACTCATCATCATTCCATGCATTGCTGACTTTGAGGTAGAGTAGTCAACATACCACGCTTCGCCAAAAATTCCTGCTGTCGAGCCTACAAGTATCAGGGATGCTGTTTCTTCTGGGAACATTTCGAGGTTTGTAAAGAAGTGTTTTGAGCAGAGAAAGGTTCCAGTGAGATTAACACGAAGTGTGTTCTCCCACTGTTCAAGAGTCATTTCTTGTATTGCCCTGCCTTCATGATTTGCGATTCCTGCATTTGTAACTAGTACATCAACACGACCAAAGGCACGATTAGCTACCTCGAACAACCTTTTCACATCCTCTTCAAAAGTCTGGTCCAACTGCACATCTAGAAAGCTGTCTGGCCAGTTTTTCTTGATTTCATCAAATGGTCGTGATGAACGATTGAAAGTTCCAGTCACCATGGCGCCTTCAGCGAGGAACATTCGGGTGGTTTCTAGACCTATCCCTCCAGAAGCTCCAGTGACTACTACATGTTTCCCAGATAGTCCGATATCCATGAATAGCATCTCCACTTAGGCAAACATCAACGAGTGTACTCAATCTGTTGGTTCAGACTTCCACAAGATGCGATGATACCGTTCGATAAGCACCTCTGGCCAGCTACCAACTGAACGAAGTAAAAGATCTGCTGTTAACCCCACATCATCGTCAATATTGAGCTCTTTGAGATTGGGGCAGTGAAACAATGGCGAAAGGTCCACACGTTTCAAGCGGTTATCCAGTAACGACACCTCTTCAAGATTGGGACATGCACTAAGAGGACTCAAATCAATCTCTTGGAGTTTGTTGTGACCCAAATTGACCGCTCTCAGGTTCTTTCCAGACTTCTCTAATGGTGAGAGATCAATTTCTGAAAGACTGTTGTTTCTAAGGCAAAGTGTTTCAATTCTTTCACACCAAATGAGTGGTAGTAAGTCTACTTCTGCAATGTTACGTAGGTCGAGGTTAAATCCCGTTTCATCAGAGTTGAACCTTGCAGTCTTTTCTAGACCATTTGTCGTTACATATCTGATGAAGATCTCTGACTTCACTACCGTTTACCGTCCTATGATACCTACTTGATTTGTAGGACGCAGGCTCTTAAAAAATAATGACACTATTCTATCCGCGTAACTATCAGTTCAATCGTGAGCGAAGGGAAAGAAACTAGACCCTCCCTATTGGTCGAGTCTCTCTAGATTCTTCTTCCAAGCTCTTTCAATCTTTTTCTCTCTGTTGTAATTACCCATTTCCCCTGCTTTTGTATTTCCACTCAGGATTACTGCTGCTTCACCTAGAGTGAAAATTATTGCTGGAATGAGTGGTGTATAATCCAATGCAAGATACATGCCAATTATCCATAGCCACAAAGATGTGATGATATTCCAAACTCCAGAGAAGAAGAAGAACCATTTGCGCTTTGAGGCTGGAGCTTTTAGGAATGTCACATAATCGATCTTTACAGCAGGCTCTTTGTACTGTGATGTTGACATCCCCAGAAGTCTGATTCCTGCCCATTTTCCTCCTATGACCCGCGCTATTGGAAAGAGAAAGGTAATAGTGAGAAACACACAGAGAAATCGCAGACTGAATGTAATCCAATCAGATACCACCCAAGTGAAGATACCGCTCCATTCTAGGGGCGTTCCTAATATCCAAATATAACCGTAAATCGCTATTAAGCCGAGAATGATTTCCAACAATAGTGCTGGACCCAGAGGATATGTCTTTGTACGATCTACTTCAAACAGAATGTTTCTAATTTCAGCAGCCTTGATTATTTCCTGTTCATTTGGTCTTGGATTCCTCTTGATCTGCCGTACAAGCTTCCAGAACTGCTTTCGAGTATCCCTAGAAACCTCTTGCGGATTTTGTGAAACAATGGTAAGAATCTCTTCTAGTTCAGTCAGTCGATGAGTCATCTATCTCTCCCTTCTAGTTAAGTAGTTGAACATCTCACATTTAATCACTTCGAGAATCATATGAGAATACATAAGCCTCCACAACTAGTGAAACCCGAATCCACTCCTTGGAGCTAAACAATGACTTCTGATGAGATAGAGAAAGAGATCAAGGCCTTCGTCAGGTTTGACCTAGTTGTAAACAAGTATAGTCTGTCAGCTGAAGAAATCCCCACTCTCATTTTCGACCGAACGAGTTACCCGGGTTTTGAAGCCCATCTGTTTACAATTGCAGATGCAACCCTGTGGACACCTGAATTTGGTCCAGACTCATCAGTTGTTCTCACATTTCCTAAGGATACAGCCAGTTCAAAAGAATCGTGGTCGAATCTTATTACTGTCACTCACGAAATAATGAAGGCTCTCGAACAATATAGGCAAGGATTGACACACGGTATCATTCCAAGCACACATTGGGTCTATCATGAGACCCGTTGGTACCGCGAGAACTGGGAAGGTTTACCACATGAGCTGCAACCTGCTGACGATTTCCTTTATTCAGTCGATGAATCAATAAAACCGCACATCAAAGAATTGAATGACATCGGTTTTCCGACAACTCAGAGTTGTTCAGGACTAAAGAGAGATCACATTGACAGAGATCCCTATCTACCCTATGTTATGTTTGATGAAAGAATGTTTCCAAGAACCAGCGCGCACCTGTTCACCCTTGCTGACATAACAGGATGGATACCTAGCTATGGTCCTCACAATTTTGACATTGAGTTCAGATTACACACCCCTGAAGATTCAGAGAGATTCTGGGATGACCTAGTCGTGACTGCCCGAAGACTAGCGAATCTTCTGCACGAGTATAGAGAACAGTTCAGATAATGAAATACACATTCTCTAAAAGGAACCTTGCAGTCAATTTCATTGTGCCAATTGATAGGACATACAGAGATACATGGAGAATGGTTAAGTCACATCATGGACATCCAGTATGGCAGCCTCCAGACAACGAAACTATTGAAATTCATGGACAGATAGTTGGAATTGACTTTGCACTGTGTTATGGGTGCGAGAAATGCATACATGCCTGTCCTACCCATGTGTTTGTATTAATGGAAGGTCCTTCTGGACATCTTGTTGTGGATCCTATAAGGGAAGATGATTGCATTCTTTGCCTTGTTTGTGAGATTATTTGTCCTGTTGAGGCTATTAGCATTGAGCGAGAAGGTGGTTCTGAAGACACACTGAACTCATTGCTAAATGGAACGAGAGGTTAGAAGATGTTTGATGTAATATTGAGTGAGGATGAACGTGGCATTCGTGATGAAGTTCGCAAGTTTGTGCGTGACAAAGTCGATCGCGACTTGATCTTGGCAATGGATAGCAAAGAGAAAGAGTATCCATATGAATTCATCAAGGCAGCTGCAAAAGAGAACCTCCTCGGTCTAAGATTTCCAAAGGAATATGGTGGTAGAGGTCTTGGTTGGGTGTCCGAGATTGTTGCCCTCGAGGAGATTGGTGTCCTAGGAATTGCATTGGGTTGCGCATACTCACTTCCAAGTATTGTAGGAGAAGCAATTAACAAGTTTGGAACATCCGAACAGAAGAAAAAGTATCTACTTCCAACCCTACAGGGAAAGAAGATCTGTGGCGAAGGTCTTACAGAACCTAGAGGTGGCTCAGACTTTTTCGGCACAAACACAGCAGCAGTCAAGAAAGGGAATTCCTTCATTGTTAACGGAGAGAAGCGGTTCGTCGCTGGAGGTATTGGTGCAGACTACTTCCTAGTCTATGCAAAAACGAATTTTGAAGCTGCTCCCCATGAATCACTTAGTGCATTCCTTATTGAACGTGACATGGGTGTGAAGGTTGAGGAAGAGTACGAACTCATGGGTTGTCGAGGAATGGGAGCTGCACGAATAGTCATGAAAGATGTTGAGGTTCCTGAGGAGAATCTGGTTGGAGAACTACATGATGGCAATTCAATCTTCAATGCTATGATGGTGCCAGAGCGACTAACATCAGCTGCGGGTCCTATAGGAATGGGTCGAGCATGTATTGAAATCGCTGTGAGGTATGCTGACAAACGAGAGGCATTTGGTCGAGCTATTAAGAGATTTGAAGCTATTAGTTTCAAAGTTGCTGATTGTACTACCCAACTTGATGCTGCTAGAGGTCTTGTCTATAGAGCTGCAAAGAAAGCTGACACCGGAGATTGGTGTCGAAAAGAGGTCTCTCAGGCCAAGGTGTTTGCAACAGAAGCTGGTTTTACTGCTGTGCATGAAGCCATGCAAATCCTCGGTGGTATTGGCTATACTGATATATATCCAATTGAACGTCTTTATCGAGATGCTAGACTCGCGACCATCTGGACTGGAAGTAATGAGGTTCAAAGGCTAATAATACAAAATGAGGTCTTCAGTGAGATATTGTCCGAGGATAGGTCTTTGAAAAGAGATGTTGAACTGGACACACCTGGCTCTCATAAGACTGAGGAAAAGGTGTACAGCGAAGATCCGAAGAAGTACTATCCGACCTAGACGTCTCCACCTCTCTTCCTGACCGTTTCATAAAATTCATATAGTTAACAATAATTAATACTATTATTAACTCTAAAGAGGATAAAACAATGGGAAACTTAGTCTGTGAAAAATGTGGGGCAGAAGTTTCTGTTCCCGTTCATTGTGGTAAAGAGATGCATATCGAAGGTGATCAACTGGTTTGTTGGATGGGTACAGTCTGTGGCCACCAAGACATTCCGGAACACTGTGGAACTGCAATGGCAATTAAAGAGTAGAAGAAAGAAAGTAGATTGTGGGGAAATTTATGATTCTAGATGAGATTATGAAACGACGAAGTGGAAGAGCTTTTTCTGACAAACCTGTACCTGATGAGATGATTAATTCCATTCTGGAAGCTGGACGGTGGGCTCCATCCTGTATGAACGCCCAAGCATGGAATTTCATTGTTCTACGTGATCCTGAGGTTCTAGCACGGGCTCATGAGGCTGTGAGTAGAGGTAATGCGTATGCCAAAGCTGCTCCTGTGATGATTCTTGTTGCTGCCAAGGAAGATGGAGGTTGTCCTGCACACGGACTACCCTACTTCATGATGGATGTCGGCCTTGCCGTTGAGAATATGCTTCTTCAGACAGTCCACCTTGGACTCATGGGACATCCTACCGCAGGTTGGAATGAAGAACAGCTCAAGGAAATCACTGGAATTCCTGATGAATACAGAATCGTGACTGTTGTATTCATCGGATATGAAGGCGATCCCTCCATGCTGGATGAGCGTCTCCAAGAGAAAGAGAAAGCTCCAAGAAAGAGGAAGGAACTGTCTGAGATTGTCCATTGGAACCGTTGGTAACAAGCAACCAATCAAATCAATGGAAAAGGATTAATGAATACACACGGCAGTATAGTCACGCCGCGGAGGATAGTTCATGCAAGGCATACCTACTACTGAGGTTACCATTCTAGGACTACCAGGACTACTAATTGGACTGTTATTTGGCTACATCTTGAGTGGAATGACTAGTCTAAACTTCAACTACCGTGTAGTGTTGGGGCTTGTCATCAGTCTCTTTGGTGGATTGATTACAGGCCTCGTATTCATCTCTCCACCTTTGAATGCTTACATCACCTTCTCTGTAGGTCCATTTGAATACCTGTTCATGATCCTGTCATACCTCGGTGGTTATACATTGGGTGCTATATCTAACTGGGCACCACTTCCTGAAAAACCAAGAAAGAGCCACATCATTTACGAACCTGATGATGAAGATGATTTCGACAGAGAAATCGAAGAGGCAATGGGCTCTGACTTTAAAGCCAACAACAGTTAAAGGCACAGATACCCTCGATTCTTCTTACTTGAGCCTTGAGGAGGCAAGTAAGAAGTGAGAAGATCGCTACCACACTTTCTCTTTATGTTTACATTTACCCTCTTATTCTGTTCAATAGTGTATATGCCTGTCCAAGCAGCACCCCCTACTGGTTGGAGTGGCGATGATAATCTAGGATTCCTGCTTGAAGTGAATGAGATAAATGCAGCTACATCCGATGCTGCTAATCCAATTCAGCTTGATGTTCATGATCCAATTTCCATCAATGTGACAATACTCACAGAAACGAATCTGACAATCCAAGAAGCAAAATTCCAGATGGCGTATATGTCAGTGCCCATCATCAATCCTCCACCATTCGACATGAGCAGTTTTGGTGTCATACCCGACAATACAACAGCAAGCTTTTCCTTGGGACCAATCTCCTTAGCCCCACTGTTTAGTTTTGGAAACATCACATTGGTTTCTGGTACTGTCACTGGACTGTTCACATTCACCTACGAAACCTCAGATTCACCTGGTGTAAATGAAACTGTCAGTGAGAATTTTGTCCTTCGAATTGGACCAACTGGTTTTGGTGTAATCCTATCAGTTAGTGGTCTTATCACTGTAGGTTTTGCTGTGATGTCAGTATTCTCGTTGATAATATCTCTTGATGAATTCCAACAAGGAATCCTGGCGTCACGGAAGATGAGAGGTGCAACTAGAGGTTCTGATGTAGGTATTTTTCCTGCAGCGGTTGTCCTTAGGCGTAAACCAAAGAGAGGCGGTGAAACAGTAGACCGGGACGAGTTAATTAGAAGAGTTAGTGCTGCAGCAGAAAGTGCTTGGGATGGAAAACGGTGTCCTCAATGTGGTAAGAAGTGGAAGAAAGACTCTCCAAGCTGTCGTAAGTGTGGAATCGATACAGCCTCTGCGGTCATGCACTTTTCTCAAGATATCGCTGACTATGCTCCGAAGGCTTTGAGAATGATGAAGCCAAAGTCGAAAGTTACTGTTGGAAAGTTCGGTAAGGGCCTGAGACTTAAGTCTGATAAAGCAGGAGCTCTCGCAGCTGCGCTTGTTGATATGGGTGTACTCCAGACCAAGACCGTGAAGGTGCCCCTCAAGAAGGTAGCATTCTCAGGCATGACATTGGCTGGTATCTACTGGTCCATTATGCAGATGTTCTATGGCGCAACACCCGACTGGGTAATTGTGCTTCTAACAACAACTGCAGGCCTTGTTGTATCCGTATTTATCGGGTACTTGATGAATTTCCTAGCCAGAACTCCTGCACTAGGCTACGATTAGACCAAAGGATGGAACGGGTGTGTCCCGTTCCTTCTTCCTTCTTTTCAAAAAATAGTCAAGACATATAACAAAGATTTCAGATTCTACTCTCAGATGGAATTGTGCAACCGATGAGCGATGATGTACTCATAAAATACAGATCTGACTGGGAAAACGATGAGGTCATGGTGAAAGTACCATTCAGTGCAGCTGGTGTTGGTACTACTATAGTAGTAATATCCAAGTTCACAGGGAAAATGATGCTTCTGGATGTTGGAGACGGCATCCTCAGAGACCTTCTTTCATCAGGGAACACAGACTTTGTTCATGACATAGATCCAATTGCAATCTCCCATGGTCATTTCGACCATGTTGGGGGGCTACATTCGCTGTTTGGATTCATGAGGATGCTTGGCAGGACAAATCCTCTCAACATTCTGATTCCAGCTGATTGCGTTGAGGCTATCAGTCTAATCAAAGGCTATCGTGACTTATACCGTTCAACTCTTCCTTACAAAATCTGGTATCATGAACTCACACCAGGCGCGGGCTTCGAGACTGATTTCTTCAAAGTACAATCTATTGAGGTTGAACATTTCTCCTTAGAGTTTGATCAGGGTGCTGGTGTTTTAGAACCTGCTCTGGGATTTAGAGTTCAGATTGGTGATACGACAATCGCCTATTCTGGAGACACACGGATGTGCTCTGGTGTTGAGAATGTTGTTCGTGATGCTGACCTCGCGATTATCGAAGCAACACTGAAGGAAACCCCGAAACCTGAATCTGGTAATCGCGTACATCTCTCAATTGACGAAGCCAATGAACTTGGAAAACTCGCAAAGGAGTATATTCTGATACATAAAATCCCTGAAGTCTAGTAGGGTCTAGAAGAACGGGTTGATTATTGCATATAATGCAACTCCGAAGATTGCAGATATTGGTACAGTAATCACCCATGATATCAAAATGTCCTTCACCTGATTTGTTTGAACTGGGGTTTGAGCAACCCATCCCACAGCAATGAGTGCTGCCACCAATACATGAGTTCCACTCAGAGGAAATCCCATGTATGTACCAATAAACATCACAAGAGCTACAGATATCGAAGCAGCTAATGCGGAAGTGGGTGTCAGTGATACAACTTCTGTGGCAAGTACTTTGATTACTTTTCGACCAACTACAATCAAGCCCACAGCCATTCCCAAACCACCGACAAATAGTGGGACCACTAACCCCGGTAAGAGAAATGGTCCAAAAGAAATCGGGGCTTCAAAATCTGGTAATGTTACAAGGGGTGCAACAGCATTTGCGACATCATTTCCACCTCTACTCAAACTTGTAATTATCAGAAATAGAGCAAGACCATACGAGGCGATTCTTTCTTGCCGCTCTCTTCCTGCAAGACCAGTCACTCTTGATTGAATTCTTCTAACTAACCAAAATACGCCTCCAGCTATAAAGAACCCTACTATCGGCGAAATAATCCATCCTGCAAAGATCTCTAATACTATGAGCCAAGAAACAACTTCAACTCCCCAGCCTGACACACCTAAAAACGGTGCGGCTATGGCAACACCAATCACAGACCCGACAATACATTGAGTTGTACTAATTGGAAGTCCCTTTGAAATGGAAGCGATTAGCAACCAGATTGCCATTGAAACAAGGACTGAGAATACCATAGTTGGAGTCATTGTCTGTTGAGACACCAAATCCGAGCCTACTTTTTCAGATACACCTCCACCAAGGGTCAACGCTCCTACAACACTTAGAATTCCCCCAAGAATTACCGCTGTGTTTAGAGAGAAAATTCGAGCTCCAACAGCTGGTGCCATTGCTTCGTCATTGCCGCCTATCGCAAATGCTACGACAAAGCCAAGGACAAGTACAGCTAGGAGTAATAGAGGTTCCACTGAAATATATCCCCCTATCAGGAGTATTTGACAGCGAGTTCCCTAAGAAAATCTCCAGTGTCCTCAGCTTGTACAGCGACTTTGACTATCCAATGTGATACTTCATTGAAGATGTGAATTTCATGAGCTGGATATTTCGATTCAGTATAAAGGTCCTCGATAATCTGGAATTGAAGGTCTCTAGCTTCCTCTCTTGTTTTGTCCACTTTTCGTGTATACTCTACACACTTCTCAAAATCGCTATAGAGATATTTTACTGCGTCCTGAAGAAGATCTGTACATTTCCAGACAAGCTTGGCCAAATCCCTCATCTCTTTTGGCGGTTTCATCTTCCGTCCTATCCACATGACACGAACAGCATGTTCAGACGTGTCAATGACACTGTCCATCAGTCTAATGAGCTTGTGTCGTTCTTGTGTATGTTGAGGAAGGTATGCATGTTTTGCTAACACCTCCTCAATCAGTTCTTCCTTCCTTGCATCCATCCTTCGTTCTAGTTCGATGACCTCGTCTTTGATTTCTCCTAGAACCTTGATGTTTCCTTTTACCCATTCATCGGCTCCTACACATAATTTCGCACTTGAAGATTGTAAGCCTTTGCTAATTTCGAGCAGTAACTCATCAGCTCTCTCTTGGAGCTTCTTGTCACCAGATCCAAAGAATCGGGAAAATGTACCCATTTTGTTTGACTCCTTAGAACTAGGAGTGTCAGCATGATAAATAGACCTTGTGCATTTCTTGAAAGTCAAGAAGTATCCTCAATTGTAGCTCTAATTCGGACAATGCCAGCTCCAATCTTCTTCTGCTTACCAATCTTGAATTTGCCAAGATGCCCAGTTCGTTCAACATGTGGTCCGCCACATAGTTCCATACTGAAGTCACCAACAGAATATACTGAAACTGTTTCACCATAGTTTTCCTTGAAGAACGCGAGTGCTCCCTTCGCAATAGCTTCATCGTAAGGCAAGAATTGTTGGGTCACTTCGATGTCCTTTCTGATGATATCATTCACAATTTTCTCGACTTCTGCAATCTCCTCTGGAGTCAGCTTTCGTGAAAAGGTGAAATCAAATCTAAGCCGCTCTTCTGTGATATTACTACCATTCTGAGTCACCTCATCTCCAAGAACCCTTCTCAAAGCCTCTTGGAGAAGGTGAGTTGCAGTGTGCAGTTTGACAATCTGATCACTATGTTCGGCGAGACCGCCTTTGAATTTGCCCTGAGTTGCGGTTCGAGATATCTCTCTGTGTTCCTCGAACTGCTTGGTGAACTCATCCATATCTATTTTGATGCCTTTCTCCTCTGCAAGATCTCTAGTCATTTCTAGTGGTAAACCAAAACTGGTGAATAGAAGGAATGCATCTTCTCCAGTAATGTTTCCTGTTTCATTGTAGATTTTATCAAATCTTCGAATCGCCTTGCTTAGGGTCTTTCTGAATTTAGCCTCTTCTGCAGTTAGGTTGTCCAGAATGAACTCTCTATTCCGCTTCACCTCACCATAGAGGTCTTTGAACATGTCAATGACTATCTCTGCTAGAGAAATCATGAATCCCTGTCCAATTCCAAGTCTATCTGCACTGTGAATTGCCTTTCTGAGAAGTCGTCGTACAATATACCCTTGTTCCACATTTGAAGGACCAATCTTCCTGTCATCAGCCATTATCATAACAGCTGATCTAACGTGGTCAACGATTATACGAATAAGTCCTCCATCCTCTTCCGTGAACTCCTCTTTCTTTGAAAGTTCTTTTACACGTTCAATGAGGGGAATGAAGAACTCTGTTTCGAATACTGATGAAACTCCTTGGATCATTGCTAGTGTTCTTTCAACCCCCATCCCTGTGTCTATACTCTTCATTGGTAATGGTTCAAATGATCCGTCATCCAGTTTTCGGAACGTCATGAAGACATCATTCCACACCTCAACGAAATGTCCACAATGACACCCTGGTCTGCAATCTGGACCACACTTAGGTATCTCATCAACTTCGATGAACATCTCTGTGCACGGGCCACAAGGCCCAGCATTTCCTGCAATCCACCAGTTGTCCTCCTCGCCTAGAAAGTAGATTCTCTCATCGGGGATTCCAACACTACGCCATGCATCTGCTGCCTCATCATCTCTTGGAGCGTTTTCATCTCCAGCAAACACTGTGACCGATAGCTTCTCTGGATCGAATCCTAGATACTTCTTTGATGTGAGAAACTCATAGCTCCAAGTGATTGCTTCATTCTTCCAGTAATCCCCCAAGCTCCAATTACCAAGCATCTCAAAGAATGTGAGGTGAGTTGTGTCTCCAACTCCCTCAATATCGGTCGTTCGGACACACTTCTGGACATTAGTCAGTCGTTTGCCCTCAGGATGTGGTTGTCCTAGAAGGTAAGGCACAAGGGGATGCATTCCTGCAGAGGTGAACAATACAGTGGGATCATCCTCTGGGAATAGTGATGCTGATGCTATCACTGAGTGTCCTTTGTCTTTGAAGTATTTCAAGTACATCTCTCTCAGTTCTTTAGCTTGCATCATATGTCACCTCATTGCTATTACAAAAGGGTAAGAAAGAGCAAATCTTGAGTGATTTTAATCGTTTCGAAGAATACCAGGTTCAAATTCAGTCCATTAAAATTAATCCTGCAGGGGTCATCCGATATCTTCGTAGACGAGATGTGATCCATGGGTATCTCTCAATCCAATCTAAGAATCGATCATTTGATACAATCTCACCATCGT
>Ga0209536_100001891_pt1 | contig 34325 bp, 29 predicted proteins | sample DeeMarSeWOR28_12_FD_187461 | JGI IMG/M metagenome (GOLD analysis project Ga0209536, IMG submission 187461) | Marine sediment microbial communities from White Oak River estuary, North Carolina - WOR-2-8_12 (SPAdes) (version 2) | ecosystem: Environmental > Aquatic > Marine > Intertidal zone >...
CGCTGGCATACGATAACCTGGTCGGAAGCAGCCGGGCGTTGCGAACTGATCGCCGCCGGACTGGCCGCGATCGGTGTCTCCCGCGGCGATCGTGTCGGATTGATTTCCAACAATCGTTATGAATGGGCATTATGTGATTATGCCGTACTGTCTCTGGGAGCGGCGCTGGTGCCCATCTACCCGACACTCACCCCGTCTCAGGCAGCTTACATAATCAAGGATGCCGGTGTCCGCGTTCTGATTGTGGAAAATGATCAACAAATGTCAAAAATTCATGGTATACGGGATGAGCTTACCGCAGTTGAAAAATATTTCGTTTTCGATCCGCCGGGCGAGATCTCTGAACCATGGATGGATTTTTCAGGATTATCCGAAGCTGGCAGGGAATATATGGCCCGGCATCCCGGATTTCCGGAAAGTGCCATTACAGGACTGACGCATGCTGATACTGCCACCGTGATCTATACTTCCGGGACCACCGGTGAACCAAAAGGCGCCATATTGTCCCATGGAAATTTCCTTTCCAACATCGAAAGCGTGGCTCAGATCTTTGAATGTTATGCTACAGATACCGCCCTCTCTTTTCTGCCCCTCAGTCATATCCTGGAGCGTATGGCCGGTCATTATTTCTCCTGTTATCATGGTGCATCGGTCGCTTACGCTGAAAGCATCGACACCGTCGCAGCCAACATCCTGGAGATCAGACCAACCCTGATGGTATCCGTACCGCGGCTTTATGAAAAGATATATAATCGCATCCTGGAAATGGTGGAAGCCGGGCCTGCACTCAAACGCAAAATCTTTTACTGGGCTGTTGCCGTGGGTAAGCAATTTTCCGCCAGCCTCCGTCACCATCAAAAAACCAGCAGAATCCTGCGTGTAAAATACCGGCTGGCAGATAAACTTGTTTTCCATAAACTGCGCGACCGGGTGGGTGGCCGGCTGCGCTTTTTTGTCAGCGGCGGCGCCCCCCTTCCGGCGGAGATTGCTGAATTCTTTGCATCGGTGGGATTGATCATCCTCGAGGGGTACGGTCTGACCGAAACATCGCCGGCGATCAGCTTCAACCGGCCCGAGGCAGTGAAATTCGGATCTGTCGGCAAACCGATCCCTGGCGTGGAGGTAAAGATCGCTGAAGATGGGGAAATTCTTACCCGCGGCCCGCATATCATGCGCGGATATCTGAATAAGGAAGAAGCAACCAGCGAGGTGATCGATCCGGATGGCTGGTTCCATACCGGTGATATCGGAATGTTCGATGATGATGGATTCCTGGTGATCACCGATCGTAAAAAGAATATCCTGGTCACCTCCGGTGGGAAAAATATCGCCCCGCAACCCATTGAGAACCAGCTGATCACCAGTCCTTACATTGAACAGGTCATGATTATCGGAGACCGTCGCCGGTTTTGCTCGGCGTTAATTGTTCCGGCCCGTGCGCCGCTTGAACAGTGGGCCAAAGCACAGGTGCTTGCCTTCCAAACCTACTCTGACCTTCTGGCGTCCAAATTGGTTTCCGATCTGATGGCCGCCGAAATCGAACGGCTTACCATGGATTTTGCCTCCTTCGAGCAGGTAAAGAAATTCACCCTGATACCGGATCCCTTTTCACAGGAAGGGGGTGAGTTAACCCCGACGCTCAAAGTAAAACGCCGTGTCGTGGAGGAAAAGTACGCGGCGGAGATTGAGGCGATGTATGAACAGGAGGCAGAAAGCAGTAGGCAGTAGGCAGGTGGGAATCGTCTCCTGGCAAATTGTAATAATGTCATGTTGTCCCAAAGGGATCTTCGATAAGCATCTTCCTGATTGGTTATCTATTATTGGACGCAGGAAGATCCTTACAGGATGACTGCTTTATAAATACCTTATGGTGATTCAAATATCTGTATTCCCTAACTGCTACTGCCCACTGGTTTATCTTTTCCTCTTCAAACTTTAGTCTTTGTTTCGCTACCCACTCCTCACTGCCTACTGCTTACTGTTTACTGCCTACTGGAATCAGGTCTGTACTTGATCACAATAAAGGTAAAATCGTCGTGCTGTTTCTGGCCGTTCTGCCATTTTTCCCCGGCATGCAGCAGATGATCGATAACCGCCTGCGGCGCTTCGCCGGCATGGGTTTTAAAAATCTCCTTTACCTGGGGATAATCCATTACTTCCTTCTTGTCATTGAATAGCTCCGCATAACCGTCGGTCATGAAGAGCAGCGTATCACCCGGATGTATATCGGTTTTTTTGATCTCATATGTTAAACCAAGATGTGCGCCCAGCGGCATGCCTTTGATCACGATCTCCTCCACCTGGCCGGTGGCCGCCCGAAAGACGAATAATGGCGGCATGCCGGCGGCTGAAACCGACAGCGTCCCGCCGTTTATCCGCGCGATCATCATCGCCATATATATGTTGCCGAGATGCATATCCCGGAGGATCTCGGTACAACGCCCGAAAAATCCGGGCATATCGAGCTTCTGGCTGAACGCGGCAAACAGGCTTTTGATTGCCGCTACCACGGTGCCGGCTTTCATCCCGTGCCCGGTTGCATCCCCGATGGCGACGGTCAGGGTGCCGTTGGAATCACTGGCGAAATCATAGTAATCCCCGCCCACCTCGGTCGCTGTTTTCATCAGGACGGCGATCTCCAGATGCGGCAGATCCGGGATCTTGCGCGGCAGCATGGAGAGCTGCAGCTGCCGGGCCTCATCCAGCTCCCTGGTCTTTCGTGCATTGTCGGCTTCCAGCAGCTTGCGGCTGACTTCCTCCTCGCGGGCACGGCGTTCCTGCTCAAGCGCTTTCTCTGACAGTGTTTTAACCTCTTCCAGTTTGGTTTCAAGATCCCGGTTGGTTAGAGCAAAATCACGGGATAGGTCGATCGAGGCTGAAATGGCAAGAACCAGCAGACCATAGACATAAGAAATACCATATTCACCCAACCGCGGTAAAAATCCTAAACCGGACAGGATCTGATGGATGATGGCGATCATAAAGCAGACAAATCCGACCAGGGTGATCCATCTTCCCTGCCAGCCATGGATGCCGGGAACAAAAATCAGCCGGAACACCTCCAGTGCGCCGAGCCCGATCATGATATTCACACCGATCCGAAGCGGGCGTGAGCTTAGATCAAATTGTGTCCAGATCATAAACACTGCACCGACCAGAATAAAAAAATACGCAATCTTTGGTATCCGCTGGTACAAACTTTGATACAACATCAGAAGACCAAATACGATTGCCGGTGGTATAGCGGTAGTTCCGACTTTAGCAATCAGGAAGATATCCCGAAAATTATTGAACATGGGACCATGGAAATCGGTAAAAATGATCACTGCCCAGCAGAACATGGCGATTGAAAAATACAGGTGCTCTTTCGCTCTCGGATAAAATACAAACATAAATATGTGAATGAGACCAAGGGCCACCGGTATAACAACGAATATGATCTGATACAGGCTTAATACGCGGACGATTTCAACCCGATTGTCGATCTGTTTAGTGAGATCCCTCAGGAAGGTCGTATGAAATCCGGCATCATGGCGGTAATCATGGTAATACGGATAATCCATATTGGAAAAGCGCACGGCCAGCAGATGCAGCCCGCTTTTCCGGAATGTCAGATAGCGGGGATTGCGCTCCCAATAGGGTTCCTCGCTGCTGTCCGGGCTGGCGACCCTTCCGAAGCGGAAAATGCGCTGTCCATCCAGATAAATTTCAGATGCACCCATTTGGAACTGGTCAAATCCCAGCGCTTTGCCGAGGAGTGAACTGTCAACCATAAGATTAACACGAAACCATCCGATTCCATCCCAGCCGCTTACAGGCATTTGTTTTTCGCTTAAACGGGAATGTACGAGCTCCCACTCACTATGATCAAAATCCGGCTCAGCCCAGGCAGAATCATCACCGGCATGGTAAAACCAGTTTTCGGGACGGATCAGATTAAAAGGCCTTTTCTTCAATAAAGGCAGCGACAGGTAGGTAATCCCGGGAGCAGCATTGGGATCGATGGCATTGCGCCGGACCAGTTCGATGCGGTGGTCAGGCCGCATGACCGCTGTGCCCAGCAACAGGGGATTCACCCACATTTCATCCGCACCTCCGGCCGACCAGTTTACCGATCCATCCCGATTATCCGAGTCGTTATCATGGATATTGATCCCGAAACCGAAGATCTGGCCTGCACCAACCCGGATGTGCCTATCATCCGCCCGCAGCCACTCCCATTTAAGGCGCATTTCAACCGCATAGCCCTCCGGCGTGAGCCGGCGGCTGTAATCTGCCTTTGATATATGTACTGAATCGAGATTTCCCTCTGAATATAAATTATCAACGCCGGCGTGTTCCTCTGCTGCCATGCTGTCCAGCGCGCTTAATCGCGCATTAACCACCCCGGTAAGCGCTTTTTGCGTCGGATCAGGATCAAATTTCAATTCAATACAGTCATTTTCCGGCCGGGCAGTATTGTTGACCCGGATGAGATCATCCTTTATCTCCGCATATACATAAAAATAAACCGGATCCCAGGCCATCCAGATCATACCGGACAGGTCCCGGTCATCATCGGGACGCGGACCGCTGATCGGCAGATAGTCTTCGTGGGTAATAATGAGGAATCCGTTCTCCGGCCCCCCCAGGCTGGTATAAAAGGAATCCTGCTGCGCATCGATTTTTATATCAGGATCCGCAGCGCAAAGACAGGTGATCAGAAGCGAAACCGATAACAATACTGTGCGCATGTTATCCTCCGTTCATGCCTATACTGTGCTTTACGGGAATATGTGAATTTTGATTCATGAAATCGATTTTAGGTGAACATGTTCAAAGTGCAAAGAGCACCCGGTACAGATCAGAATGGAATCCCCTGGAATAATAAGAAAAATTCCCATTCGGCAAGCCGGCCATATTTTGCACCTGCCGGATATATTTAATAAGCAGGTGTACAAACCCTGTCCGGACCGCCGGCAAAACCGATTTGACAATCTGAAGTTATATGATTAATTATTCAGGATTGGAATAATTGATGATGGATAAGAGGTCTACCCATGACTAAATATTCGATCCCCGTTCTGCTTGTGTTTTGTATCTATGCCTGCCGGCAGGAACCATCTTTCCGGTTTGCATTATTCAGTGACACCCATATCGGCGGTACAGCGGCAGCTGCGCTTGATCTCCGTCATGCCGTAGCCGATGTCAACAACCGCAATGACATCGATTTTGTCATTGTGTCCGGTGATATCACCGATATGAATACCGGCAGGCACCTGGCGCTGGCCAAGCAGATCCTGGATAGCCTGCGGGTGCCATACTATATCATTCCGGGAAATCACGACACCAAATGGTCCGGATCGGCCGGCGGGAATTTCAGTTCTCTCTGGGGAGATGACAAATTTGTATTTGATCATGCCGGGTACCGTTTCATCGGATTTCACCAGGGTCCCATTCTGCGCATGGGCGACGGGCATATTTCCCGGGAAGTGCTGACCTGGCTGGATGACCAGCTCAGAAAATCCGGCTCCGCGCAGCCGATTATCCTGGTGATGCACTATCCGTTGAATGAGGCGGTTGACAATTGGTATGCATGTATTGACATGATCAAAGATTATACTATTAAAGCCATTCTTCACGGACACGGGCACCGCTCACAGCTGACATATGACCAGGGCATCCCTTCGTTCATGGGGCGTTCGACCTTGCGTGCCGGTGAGCCAAAGGGTGGCTATACGATATTCACCGTTCGCAATGATTCCCTCCTGGCCGTTGAACAGATCACAGGCGGAGCGGACGGAGTTCCATGGGGGGGCATCGATCTGAATGAGGTTTACCACGTGCAATCTGCCGGCGACAGCCTTTTACCCGATTATACAGTCAACCGGGATTTTCCGGATGTACGCCCGGAATGGATTTTCAGGAGCGGGTATACCATCACCGCATCACCCGTTTATGATGAACAATTCGTATATGTCGGTGATATCTCGGGTACAGTATACGCGCTGTCGCTTCACGGCGGTAAAGCAGTCTGGGAATCCAGGGTGTCAGGATCTGTCTATGGAACGGCTGCAGTTGATCAGGAGCATGTGGTCTTCACTTCCGCTGACAGCTCGATCTATTGTTTTTATAAAAATGACGGTACACTCAAATGGAAAGTAAAAACCGACGACGCTTTGGTATCCGTGCCCGTTATAGAAGATGATATCGTATTCGCAGGGACCAGCGACGGAATATTCCGGGCTCTCGACCTGCGCCACGGTGAGGTAATCTGGCAATTCGAAGATGTCGGCGGCTATGTGGAAGCCAGGCCTTTGTCATACCAGACAATGGTTATTTTCGGCGCCTGGGATGGAAAATTATATGCGCTTGATCAGGCAACCGGCGAGCCGGTCTGGATATGGCAGGGTGAACGGACAAATCCGCTTTATTCACCGGCAGCCTGCTGGCCGGTGGGTGCGGATGGTAAGATTTTTATTGCCGCGCCGGACCGGTATCTGACCGCTATCGATGCCCGGAATGGAAAAACATTGTGGCGAAACAATCAGTGGAAATTCCGCGAGACAGTGGGATTATCCGCGGACGGTAAACTGGTTTTCGGCCGCTCAATGACCGATTCTGTTGTCGCGTTTGAGAGCGGACGTTCCTTTCCATCGGTGTACTGGGCAGCGGATTTCCGATACGGTTATGACATTGCCCCCTCCATGCCGGTGGAGAAAGACGGCACGCTTTTCTGGGGAACAAAAAACGGAATGATATACGCTGCGGATGCTTCCACAGGCGAATTACTCTGGAAAAATAAATATCAAAACACACTCATCCTGACCGTCGCGCCACTCGACGACCGGCGGGTGTTATTTTCAAACATCGACGGAGATGTGGTTTTATTATCTGCCGGTGCAGACAGGCGGGGTGAATAAATTTTCAGACAGGATCACAGGATTTTCCATGGAAATCAGTGCTCTGCACGAAGAGAAACGAAGGATTTCACGAAAATTCACGTAGAAATTAGTATAAAGAATATCCGGATTGGAATTCTGAAGATATCATATGTCACATTTGTAATACTATTATTTAAATTAACTGATCATCTTCATGGTCCTTCGTGCATGCTTCCAGTATCTTCGTAAAATGTTTTTATCCTGTAAATCCCGTTATCCTGTCTGAAACATCCTTTTCAATCGGGGATATTGCCGGTGAACAAGACCGGCAAATCGGATCGGGGTATGGTGGCCATATAGATTGGCAAAACGCACATTTCACAAGGTCCCAGATCGGCAACCGGACCAACGTTTACGATAATCTGACGGGACGACCGGGTAACAGATTGAATGGACGGGCTGGCATTTGTGCAGCCTGAATATTTACAATTATCCCCCCAGAAGATCCCGAGGACGATCTTTTGGCTAAAATCGATGTAGGGTATTGGTGCCTTTATCGAATCACTCCAAAAATTATTGCAAAATTCCAGCCATTCCGCTTCGCTGCGCATTACCGTTGTTCCCGGAACAGTGACTGTAAAAAACTGAAAATTCAGCACAGGTTCAAAAGAAATCGGAATATTTTGATCCAGCACACCATTTTCACAGCCAGATGGAAGGAATAGCAAAGTAACGGATAAAAAAGCGGCAAAGAATTTACTCATATATCACGGGCAGGCATTAACGACAAATTTAAATTTTGTTCAGGATATTCAGCACATTCACCACCTGATCCAATTCGTTTTCCGTTTCCACCATAAAACGCAGCGGATATCCCTCAGGGAATTTTTCAGCCTTCTTGATCTCATTTTTTTTCTGGTCGTCGATTACACTCTCAAGCAGGATTTTCTTTTCAGAGTCATCCAGTGTCATTCCGATTTGAAATTTATTCGCCAGCGGTGTGAGATAGAATAGCGCCTTATTGTGACTGTGAACCTTGTATACCCAGCCGCTCTTTTCACTGTAATACTTCCACTCATAGGCCAGCTGGCTGGTCAGGGTTTTCAGTTTTTGAAAATGGGGGTAGGTGGATTTCAATGTTATTTTGAGTTGCGGTTCTGATGGGTATGCCGATTGGTCAATAAAAATACGTTCCTCCATAATCGCCTCCCATATAAGTATTTTAACAGTTTCCTATTGGTCTGATGCAATGTATATTGGTGACAATCAAGAAATTCATTTTACCTGTCTGTGCTGCGCATGGATGGCTTAACCGGGAGAAAAATATGACGCACAGTTGGCACAGCATTCCCTTAGTGTTATCTGCCGGAGATTTCCTACGTCCACCATTCCACCGGGCCGGAATGGCAAAACCGGTTAGTTTCCAGGATGCTCATATTGGCGGAGGATGCTTAAATTTTTCCCGGCCCCTTCGGGACAAATTTCCGCAACTCGGTCATCAAGTCAGTGTAATATTTTACATGCGCTTTATGTGAAATTCAATATATTTTTTCCCGGGCATTAAAATTTTTAAATTATCGATTATCTCAGCCCTTGCTGCAGGCTGTTTTCAACCACTTTTGACTGAATGAACTTTTTAATTCATGAACATTCACTTTGAATTGCCCGGAAGAATTTTATGATCTAATACAAAATGCATGTAAATAGTATATTAAATACAAGAGATTGACCCGGCTATTCTCTGAATCATGCCCTTTATACAATTAAACAACCATAACATTGGAAAATATTTGAATATCATTCAACAAAGAGATATAATCTGGCAGGATTCAGTTAACCGGTTCGGTTTGTAATGAAATTGATACGGCGCATACTCTATTTTTTCAGTCTATTTTTCCTTTACATAATTTTCCGTGAATTCATCGATCTGTACCTGGCAGCACGTGCGCTTGATCCACTGCTGGGCTACCTGATACTGGCTGTTCTGTTATTGGTACTGGTTTACTTCGTATTTTTGCCTGTTTACCGCATCCTGACCATGCCTGTTGCTCCGGGACCGGTTGCGCAAAAAGAGGAGGAGAATGAACTGATCCGGAAACGCGTTGAACGTTTTTCCAGAAATCCCTATCTCAAAGCGCAGGGCGTATTACGACCGGACGAAACCGACCAGGCTACGTATTATCATGAAATCATGCAGATTCTGTCAAAAGAATGCAGCAAGATCAGGCAACGGTATGTGGCGCAACTGTTTTATGCTTCAAGCGTGTCTCAGAACGGGTTCATCGATGCTGTACTGGTGCTGTCTTCCAGCGTCAATATGGTAAAAGAAATATTCATACTCTACAATGGGCGGGTAAATACCCGTGATCTGATCAATATTGCCAAAAAAATATACTTTGCAATCGCCATCGCTGGATCCGAAGGAATTGAATACGTAACCGAGGAGATTATAACCAAGCTGGGTTCACAGAGTATGAAGAGCATCCCTTTTCTGGATAAAATTCTGGGATCGATCGCCGACGGTTTTTTAAATGCCCTGCTGCTCAACCGCATTTCTTTCATAACCGAGAATTACTGCCGGTTAACAGTTGTTCCGAATCCCAAAAAACTCTCTCCGTCACCGGCAGAGATATTTTCCGCAACGAAGCATATTACCGCCGATATTACCGAAAAATTGATCTTTGTGATGCGCAGAATATCTATTGACAAAACCGTAAACACCGCCCTTGTGGCACTTAATCCGGTGGGATATGTCTGGGAAAAAACGTTCGACCGTTTGATTGCCGACGAGTCGGTTGAAAACCGTGGAACGTTCAAGAATCTGGTCATTGAAACAGGAAAATTTGTAGGAAATCCATTGACCTATGGCCTTGGCAAGATATACGCTCTTTTCTCACGCCCCCGCCCGACAGTTTTCTTGAACCAGGATACAGAGAGAGAAGAGTTGATGTAAACCGGGAGCCTTACTTCGCCCTCAGCACCATTAAAGTCACGTCGTCCTCGGGTGATTCCGTTTTGCGCCAGACCTCACCGGCATCGACCAGCCGATCGATAATCGATTGCGGATGCTGCCCCGAGACATCACGGAAAATTTCCAGAACCCGGGGGTAATCGAATTGGATACCGTCAGGATTCTTTAATTCCGGCAAACCGTCGCTTAGTAACAGCAATGTATCGCCACTGTTCAGCTGATCCTCAAATACGCGGTACTGAAAGTCGGACATAGCACCAAGCGGCATGCCTTCCAGGCAGACCTCTTCCACTTTCAGGGTACGGGCTCGGAAAATGTATGCCGGGGGCATGCCGGCGGTGGACATCTGCAGCTGCTTATCTCTGATCTTGATCATCGTAAAGGCCATCATGGCTCTGCCGAAACGCAGTTCCATGATCGTATCGTTGCTCTGCTGCAGAAAATCAGTGATATCCATCCGACCGGAATCGGCACTGAATAATCCTTTCATGAGCGTAACCACCGTTCCGGCCCGCATGCCATGTCCGGTGGCATCTCCCAGGGCGATATTTAAAGTACCATCAGCCGAAATATTAAAATCATAATAGTCGCCGCCCACTTCAGTCGCAGTTTTCATATATACCGCGATTTCAAGGTTTGGTAGTTCCGGCAGTTTTTCAGGCAACAGGGACAATTGAAGATGCCGGGCTTCTTCCAGCTCCTCGGTCTTGCGGGCGTTTTCAGATTCCGCAACCTGTGCGCGCAGTTCTGCTTCGCGGATCTGTGCCCGGTTTCGTTCACGCATCGTCAGGCGATAACGCTGAATCCGGTCTGTGGCAAAAATACCGCCGATCAGAATAATGCCGTACATGAGATAAGCCCAGGTCGTTCTTATAAATCTCAAAACTATAGCCATCATACCGGTTTAAACCATCGGAAGTGGCGATCCACAAATAATCGTAAGCATCCTGACAGATACCGTTGATGTTATTGCTCGATAAACCATCGGGTACTGAAAGACGGTCAAAAAAGATTTCATGCTGGGTAAACGAAGGTTTTGTGGCAGCAAATACTATAAGTGCAGATAGTTCGGTTATCATATATTTCATGAAAACACCTCAAATGGAATGGATATAGGGTGGTAGCGGCTAATAAAACGGAGAACTGTAAGAATTTATTTCCCCTATGGATTAAGGAGAATCAGCGAAGGATCTCCTCCAGGGAATAGCTTCGGCCGGTGGGGACATCCTGACAGGTAATCTGGCATCCCTTTTCAGCCAGGGATTTCAGATCCTTAACCTCAGCCTCATTCAAAAAAAGGTAGGATAGATAACGTTTACGATCCTCGGCAAAATGGATTCCACCCACATTTATTTTCGATGGCAGGAATCCCTGCTCCGCCAGCTGCAGAATAGTACCCGGTGATTTTACGAGGACAATCGTGCGATCCGGATTGATAATACTGTCACTGAGGTACTCTGATGCCTCCTTGATATTCATGATAACCGCCTCAAGGTCGGTCGGAATGCAGCTGAGATACAGTTCCCGCTCCCATTCGTTCCGGGCCACGGCATCGTCACACAGCACAATGCGGCGGCTTTCCAGATATTTTACCCACCCGAGGACAACCTGTCCATGTATGAGCCGGTCATCTATCCGAAATAGCTGTACATCCACTATTTGCCATCCTGTAATTTTGTTATACCGCGACATCCGTCGGCCACGGTCTTGTCAATCAGTTCACCAAAAGCCATTTTGTGCCGGTTGTTAAAATAGGTGGTCAGCATTGGAAGGTTGACACCTGAGATCACAATTATTTCTTTATATTTTCGGTTCAGCATGCTGGCCAGATTCCAGCAGCTGCCGCCTTTCAGATCGGTAAAGCAAACAATATTTTCTGCATGGGATGCCTTGATCCGGGCTTCAATCTTATTCGCCAGAACCGTCATGCTATCATGTTCATTGGAATAGATAAACGTATGATCCTGTTCACCGAGGATTTTTTCTACCGAGTTCAACAAGGCTTTGGCCAGGTTTGAATGGGCTATAATGAAGGTTAAGCGGGTGTCACTCATTCAAAATCTTTTAGAAATTTTTCTGCGCGTTTTGTCACGCCGTTTTTGTCTTTCGAACGTATGTAAGCTTTGAGCCGTTTATTAAATTCCTGTGCTGTATTGTAACCATGAAGCTTTAACAGTTCATTCATGGCAATTGTTTCACAGATCACGGTCATATTTTTGCCGGGATTAATCGGCAGAATAATTTTCGGAATGGTCACACCCAGAATTGTAATCATATTTTTGTCAAGACCCGTGCGTTCATACGATGTTTTTGAATCCCAGTCAACCAGATGAATTTCCACTTCGATCCGTTTTCTGAGTCTTACACCGCGAATCCCGAATATCTTTTTAATATCAATGATCCCGGCTCCACGCAGTTCAAGATGGTGTTCTGAAAGTTCGGTGCCTTTTCCGATCAATACATCATCTGCGGTCCTGGTAATCAGTACCACATCATCGGCAACCAACCGGTGCCCCCGTTCCACCAGGTCGAGTGCAACCTCACTTTTACCGATCCCGCTTCTTCCGGTCACCAGCAGTCCGACACCATAAACATCCACCAGCGACCCATGTATTGATGTCTGTGGGGCGAATTTCATATCCATGTAATCACCCATCAGATGGATCAGATTTGTGGTGCTCAGCGGGGTGGAGAATACAGATATGTACCTGCGTGTAGCCGCCTGGATCAGATGCGGCGGAATGGTATTGTCATTGGTAACTATAATACATGGAATTTCAAATTCGATCAGACGGTCTATCGATTGAATCCGCGGCTGTTCGTCAAGCGATTTCAGATACCGGATTTCGGTATTTCCAAGCACCTGCACCCGGTCGTATGTAAATAAGTCGACAAAACCTGCCAGGGCAAGACCAGGCCGATGCGTGTCGCCCTTGGTAATATGCCGGCTGAAACCATTATCGGAAGTTACCAGAGTCAGCTTCAACCGTTCACGGTTATCCTTATAAAAAGTCATAACCGAAATAAATTCATTGGTTGTCATAATTCCTATAATATATATGATTTACCGACGAAAAACTAAAAAAAAATGGGCACCCCGGGTGCCCATTTAAACGATTCTATATGTAACAATTATCACGCGACGAGATTATCAATAATTTTTTTATTGTCATGATCCCGCAGTTTATCCTTGAATCTTTTTATCTGACGTTCGCTGTTATCCAGGGCCATATCGATCGACTTGAATATATCTTCGGATTTTTCTCGGGCGACGATCAACCGATTATTTACCTGAATTTTAAATTCCGCTATCTGCGTCAGTTTCTCATAAGAAAGGATCACCTCAAAATCGATGACATCCTCGAACAACCGGCGTTTTCGCCCCAGTTTTTCATTGATGTATTTTTTAAGCCGTTCGGGTGCCTTGTAGCCTCTCGCGGTGATAGTAAGATTCATTCATACCTCCTTCTTTTTAGGGTATTTATCCGGGCCTCCGGGATGGGCCCGGGCATAAATGGCTTTGAGATGCTCAATTGAAGTATGGGTATAGATTTGTGTCGTTGAAAGATTGGCATGTCCCAAAAGATCCTTAACCGCCCGGATATCAGCTCCCTGATTCATAAGATGCGTGGCAAAAGTATGGCGAAGAATATGCGGGCTCTTCTTTTTAATATCGGTAAATTTCTTCAAATATTTATATATTATCCGATGAATCGCCATTGGATACATAGGCGCACCTGATTTAAGGATAAAGACCTTTTCGACGTCAGGTTTCACTAAACTTTGGCGGGATTTAAGATATGCTGTCAGGCATGTTTTGGCATGCCTTCCAACCGGTACGATACGATGTTTCTCACCTTTGCCGATCACGCGGATAACATTCTCATCCAAATAGAGTTCGTTAACTGTCAGCTCGATCAGCTCCGCCCGCCTTATCCCCGAAGCATAGAACAATTCCAGGATGGCCCTGTCCCGGCACCCTTCGAATGTTCTGGGATCGGGCATTTCCAGGATCTGATCCATATGCTCGAGCGACAAAAATTCCGGCAACCGTTTCTCATATTTCGGCGTACGCAAGGTGAGAGCCGGATTGATATCCAGCCATCCGTTACGGGACAGAAATGCAAAATATGCGCGCAATGCAGCAAGTTTACGCGCAACGCTTATACGCTTTAATCCCCGTGCCGCAAGCATACCCAGATAAGCTCGCAGGATACGTCTGGTAACGAGATCCCATTTTACCGTGACGGTATGAAAATATTCCTTCAGGAATTCTTCAAACTGCATAAGATCTGTCTGATAGGCTTCAACGGTATTTGCGGAATATCGTCTTTCCAGTTTTATATATTTCACGAATTCGTGGATTTTGCGATGCATTGCGCGTTATTTTTCCTCGCGGGGTAGTACTGATTTACATTCCGGACACTCTATAAAGTTCCCTTTGGCTTTCGTATATTTCTCAAGCAGATAATTATTTTGACAGGCCGGACAGGTGCGGTTCACCGGCTTGTACCAGCTGATAAAATTACACTTCGGATAGCGTGAACATCCATAAAACTGTTTACCGCGCTTACTGCGTCGTTCAATGATATCACCATCACAACCGGAGCGCGGACATTTTACACCCAGGGAGATTGGCCTGGTATTTTTACATTTTGGATAATCAGAGCAGGCCAGGAATTTCCCGTACCGGCCGATTTTTATTACCATCGGCTCACCGCATTTGTCACATTTTTCACCGGTGGGTTCGGCTGTTTTTCTTTCCTCAAGGGGTTTTGTATTTTTACACTCCGGATATCCACTGCAGGCCAGAAACCGGCCATTTCGGCCCCAGCGAATGACCATGGAACGACCGCATACGACACATATTTCACCAGAATCTTCAAGCAATTCTGATTTTATGACATCTTTGCGGGCGTTTACGTTTTCCATGGCAGCCGTAAAAGGCTGATAGAAATCATTCATCACCTTTTCATAAGTATAAAGGCGGCTGGCAATTTTGTCAAGTTCATCTTCCATGGCAGCCGTAAAACTTACATTAAAAATATTCGGAAAATTTTTTATCAGAATTGTGTTGACGGTTTCACCCAGGTCAGTCGCACGCAATTTATTCTCAGATTTTTCAACATATTTTCGTTTGATCAGGGTGGTGATAATTTGGGCATAGGTACTCGGCCGACCAATGTTCAGACGGTCAAGTTCCCTGACCAGTGTGCTTTCACTGTAGCGTGATGGTGGTTTGGTAAAATTTTGTTTCGGTTCCAGTTTTTTCAACTGCAGTTTTTCATGTTCTCTCAAACCGGAAGGGATCGCTTCATTTTCCGGCTGATCGGTATCCTCAGTGGTTTCAAGTTCCAGACCATAGATGCGTAAATATCCATCAAAAACCGGTGTTTCCCCCTCGGAACGGAACAAATAATCGCCGCCGGTGATCTCAACAGTGGTTTTATCGAACTCGGCAGGTTCCATTTGAGAAGCGATAAAACGCTTCCAAATCAGGCTATACAGTTTAAACTGGTCATTTGATAAATGTTTTTTTAACTGATCGGGGTGATATTCCTGTGAAATATATGTCGGGCGGATGGCCTCATGAGCATCCTGAGCCGATTTCCTGCCACGGAACACCCTTGCTTTAGATGGCAGATAATCCTCACCATAAATGCCCGCAATTAACCCCCGTGCTGCTTTAAGCGCTTCATTGCTGATCCGCGTGGAATCTGTCCGCATATATGTGATCAAACCAATACTTCCTTTACCCGGGATCTCAACCCCTTCGTAAAGCTGCTGGGCGACCGTCATAATTTTATTAGTCGAGTACCGCAGGAAGCGTGCCGCTGCCTGCTGCAGGGTACTCGTAATAAAAGGTGGACCCGGATGCTTCTTCACTCTCTTTCTGGCTATTGCGCTGATTACCAGATCGGTTTCCCGGATACGTGTTTCGTGCAGGCGGGATTCCTGTTCATTGGCGATCCTGGCTTTTTCCCATTTTCCGCTGACAGTGTTGCGGATTTTGACCAGAGTGGTCCAGAAAGAGGCCGACGATATCCCCTGTACCTGCATCCGAATTATCCAGTATTCTTCCGCAACGAAATCCCGGATATCCTGCTCACGTTCGCAAATTAACCGCAACGCAACAGACTGGACCCTGCCAGCGCTCAAACCACGGTAAACGGTTTTCCATAGCAGCGGGCTGACCTGATAACCTACGATCCGATCCAAAACCCGTCTTGCCTGTTGTGAATCGACACGTGCTCTGTCGATACTACGGGGCTTTTCAATGGCACGGTAGATGGCATTCCGGGTAATTTCATTAAATTCTATGCGCTTGATGGCCTGCTCCTCTTTTCCCAGGATCGAGGCGATATGATATGCGATCGCTTCACCTTCACGGTCAGGATCAGTCGCCAGATATACCACCGGAACCTGACTTGCTTCCTTTTTTAACTGGTTGATAATTTTTTCCTTGCCACGTATGCGGATGTACTGCGGTTTGAATCCGTCTTCTACATTAACACCAAACTTGCTCTTGGGGAGGTCGATAATATGACCGACTGAGGCCATTACCTTAAATTCTTTTCCCAGAAATTTGTTGATTGTCCTTGCCTTACTTGGTGATTCGACAATTACAAGTGATTTCGTTTCCTTCGCCATATTTTACCTGTATGCTCCCATTCAGACTATGAATTATAATGCTAAAAAAAGAATAGATACGCAATAGGCACCGAAAATAATTCTTGCAGTCCAATTTTTTTTTGCCGGTATCAGCGATTCCTGAACCTGGTCCATAGTGTGAACTGCACTATGTAATAGCAAAAGAAACATGTAATGTTTATTGAGGAATGTGATAACAGATGCAATGAGATCGAAAAAGTTTTTGCCCTATTGGATTGGGACATCTCCACCATATAGTGTATATCCGCCGAACATTGAGGCATTATCGGTATCAAAAATTATTGAGGCGACAATAGATTTCAAATCATCAACCGAAATATCATCCTTGCCGTATGCAAGAGCACGCTCGATAAACGTCTCCATATCCCGGTCTTTCATTATTCCCAGATTCAGCAGCTGGATCAGATATCCATAGGCGTCCGGTGAGATGACGAGGCTCTCCAGATCGGATATATCGTCGTATTCATTTCCGTTTTCCGCTGACCCAAGAGTGATTTCCGACGGGGATTTGCGTAAATGCTGGAATATCCATGAGAAGGCCAGGTTAATTTCAATTTCGGTATAACCCTTTAACTGCAGCGTTCTCGTCAGATCGACTTTATCTTTACGACGTCTTTCCTGTTGAAGTTCACTCAACAGATAGACGATTATTTCAACAATGCGTTCTTGCATTTATTCCCGCTCTTTAGTGCAAAGTACATATTTGATAATATAAAATCAAGGATTTGCGTTCAGGATTGTCTCAACGGAAATATCTGTAATCCATAGATTAATAACTGTGACTATTATCAATATATCGCAATTTTTTTTATATTATCGTTTGGATCATACAGATTTTATGTCAGGTTAATATTTATACCATATGTTTAGAAAAGGTCGACTTTGAATGTCCAATTCCACCGGTTTCTGATCATTTTACTGCTTATTTATTCAGCCTGTCGACAGGAGTCTGCACCGGAGAACCAGAATCCTGAACTGCGCCATGTTTTTTCCAAACATATTGCGCAGAAAGATTCTCTCTTCCGCACAGCGATCTGGTCGCCAATCGAAGCTGAGGAACGCGCCGGATTTAAAGGATTGAAATATTTTCCATATGACCAGCAGTTTCGATTCACCGGTCCGATAGTGCGTTATCCGACTCCCGATTCAGTCTCGATATATGCCACCCGCGCCGGTGACCTCAGACCGGCAATCCGTTTTGGGTATGTTGCCTTTACATATAAAGGCAAAGCTTACCGCCTGGAAATATTTCAACTGGCATCCAAACAGAATCCCGGTCAGACCTTCCTTTTTTTAGGCTTTACCGATCAAACCAGCGGGCATGAAACTTATGGCGCCGGCCGATATATTGATCTTAAGGAAAATCCGGGAGATAGCTGCCTTATTGATTTTAATTATGCCTACAATCCTTACTGTGCCTATAACGAACGTTACAGTTGCGCCCTGCCGCCGAAGGAAAATGCGCTTCCGTTTGCTATAAAAGCAGGCGAGAAGATATACACACCCTGATGGCACGGGCGGTAAGCAGTAGGCAAAAGATGCGGAAGGGCCGGGAAGCATTCAGGGAAAAAATATGTTAACTTATATATTTACATATATTTAATAATTGCTTTGGGTATCTTGTTTCTCATTTCTCGTTGTTAGTCATGCACTGCTAATTCGTAATCCCTAATACCTGATCCCTGCCCACTGTTTACTATTCCCCTGAACAAAGTTCTCTCAGAAACGGATAGGTATATATGCCGGTATCATGTGAATCGCTCCACTCAAAGGATACCGCATAGCGCCCGATCATACGCCAGCCCACCAATTCAACCTTTTCGGGATCACTGGAAAGAACTTTCAGGGGATTCCTGTCTTTGCGTTCCTCAACACACACAGCACAGGGACAATTCGCGCGAAGAATTCGTGCAAAGTAGACACAACGTTTACCATCGTCCCATTCAATCACCAGAACCTGACCGCTTATCTGTTCGATTTTTACCGGTTTTATTTGTGCCTGATCGCTCATCCTTCCGTCCATATCTGACATAAGTGCACAATGGTTTCGACAGCTTTTTCCATATCCTGAATGGAGATCCATTCTTTCCTGCTATGAAAGTTGTGTCCCCCGGTAAAAATATTCGGCGTCGGCAAACCCATGAATGACAACCTTGCACCGTCCGTCCCACCCCTGATCAGACTTTTCCTGGGCTTCAGACCGGTACGTTTTATGGCTTCGAGCGCATTTTCAACCACATGCGGATGCTTATCAAGCACGATTTTCATATTCCGATAAGATTCTTTTACCTCAACATCAATTTTCGCCCTTGGATGCTTTTCGGTCAACCGATCCGCAAGTGTGCGCAAATAATCTTCTTTTTCTTTTAATCCGCTTTCTTCAAAATCCCGCACCAGAAATACAACCTCTGTCTCTTCGACCCCACCGCGGATCAGATGCGGATGCAGATACCCTTCCCGCTTTTCAGTTGTCTCCGGTGACATCCTGTCCGCCGGTAATTGACTGATCAGGTCTGCCGCAATCTTTACGCTGTTTACCAGCTTGCTTTTGGCAAAACCCGGATGGACATTGATCCCCTTGATACGGACGGTGGCAGTATCCGCACAAAATGTCTCATCCTCCAGCTCGCCGGCTGTTTCTCCATCGATCGTATATGCGTAATCACAGCCAAATTCCTCTACACTGAAATGTTTGGTCCCTGTCCCGACCTCTTCATCAACCGTGAAGGCAACACGTATCTTGCCATGTTCAATATCCGGGTTTTCAATCAGATACTGGAGGGCGCCCAGAATTTCCGCAATACCGGCCTTGTTGTCCGCACCGAGCAAGGTCGTACCATCCGTGGTAATAATATCATGACCGATGCAGTCATGCAAAGCGGGATTTTCACTTAAATCAATAACCTGAGAGGGGTCTTTTTCCAGCTGGATTTTTTCCCCCTTAAAATTTTTGTGGATCACCGGATTGACGTGAGCACCGCTCACATCCGGCGAAGTATCCACATGCGCAATAAATCCGATTACCGGCACCTCTTTCGAGATATTAGCCGGCAGCGTAGCAAATACATAGCCATGCTCAGTCAGCTTGACATCCTGCAGACCCATATCTTTTAACTGCATCAATATAAGTTTGCTCAATTTCAATTGTTTCAGGGTGCTCGGATAGGTTGTGCTTTCCTCACTGGATTGGGTATCATATTTGACATATTCAAGAAAAAGGTCCAGAAACAAACGTCTTTCTACAGGTTTCATGATAAATTCCTCTTTATTAAACGCATTTATTTAAAAGGTGAATATATTGGATTATCAAATTTGATGCCTGCAAATTATTGGATACCTGCCACACATTTATAGCAGAAGAAATCTTTAATTGACCAAAAATATCAAATTGACAAATAAAATAAAAATTGAAATTGACAAGCGCAGGATCATTCGGCCAGAATAGCAATTTCGGTATATCTGCAGCTGTCCTGCGCCGTTTGCCATATTCAATAATTTATTCTGTCATCGAGTTCAGGAGGATATTTACAGCATGATGCAAAAATTTGATATCCCGATTTGAACTTTGATTCAAAGTTTCGCCAGCCTGCTGTATTTTTCCCATCCATTTAGCGCTGAGCAGGCGGTTACCGTATTTTGGTCATAAAACTAAACTTTCCTGGTTCTTTTTCGTAGACCAATACACCGCAATTCTGAAATACATAAATCTGGTAAACAGGGCTATTTCTTTAATTATAAAATGGAGGGCCACTATGCGAAAGTCCACTATCATTTTCATTTTGATTTTTTCAGGGCTGGTTTCAGGTCAGACTGAAGGGGTAGATCAACAAATACTGTTTCATATATTTAATGCAGAGTGGCAGAAAGCAGATTCAATGCTGGATCAGCAGACCAAACTTGATCCTGAGAATCCGAAATATTATGCATTACGGCTGCCATACTGTTTTTATTCACGCTATTTTCACAACGGGGCGCTAAATAATGACACCCTGATCCAGCAGATGGCTGACTATGCCCATAAGACCATCGAATTAGCGGAAAAACAGGAAATCAGTATCGATAACAAGTTTTACCTGAGTTCTGCATATGGATATCTTACCCGCTATCATATCCGTCGGGGGGAGATATGGTCGACCTATTGGGCTGCGCATGCTTCCCGCCGCTATGCACAGGAGGTGCTCAAAGAGGATCCAACCTATTATGACGCTTATCTTACCCTGGCAGTGATGGAATATTTTACCGCCGTGCAATTGAGTGGATTCCAGGCTGGCCTGGCATGGGTGATCGGCATGATGGGTGACCGGGAGCGCGCACTGGAATATTTTAGCTGGGTCGCCGAATATGGTTCTCTTTGCCGCAACGAAGGATTATTTGCATTAACCGCACTTTACCGCTTCTTTGAAACGGATTATGATCGTGCACTTCCGCTGGCAGAAAAATTACACCGGGAGTTCCCGAATAATAATTTTTTATTGAATCAATATCGGGAAGTTGATTTTGTAAGGATACTTGAACTACATGGCATTGAATTTGTGAAAGATCATATCGATTCACTGGCTGTCGCCCATAACATTGCAAATCCCGGGTTACTGAACAATCTGGGGTATCGTTATCTGAATCAGCAGAGATTCACCGATGCAATTATGGTGTTTCAGATGAATATAGACCTCTTTCCGGAGGTTGCCAATGGATATGACAGTCTGGCGGAGGGATATATGACCAGTGGGGATGATCAGAATGCAATCAAGTATTATCGCATAGCTTATGAGAAATTACCTGCGGATACGACAATCGGTGAAGAATTCCGGGAGCGTCTGAAAGAAGGTATTGAACAACGTCTGTCCGATCTGGGTGCACCGCTTACCGTTTTGTAAAATCTATATTCTGCGAGTATATTCCGATTTTGGATGAATGTAGATCTTTGAGCCGGATCGAGATCCGATAATTGCCCGGTTTCAACCCGATTGTGGATTGTTGCTCAATGTCATAATCTTCATCGGGGATATCGCGTATATCCCGTTCAATTTCATTATGGTAGATTTCTTTCAGATCTTCGTCCAGAATCGTTATATGTTCGGTATACGTAACGCGAAAGCGATTTTCAACACTGAGCAGTTTGAATTCTTCGGCCGGAAACGAATATTTGATCAACAACCGATCAGTCTGCGGTGTAACGGCCATTTTGAAATCATTGATCGGCTCTCCACCGTAATTATGCTCATACCGTATTTCATTTTTGTACACAAAATTGGCATCCAGATATGTATTCCAGGTATTCCAATCCAAAGTTTCCTGTTGTTCAGCAGACATCCAGGGATAATACACCTGATAATCGGAGGGATAAGGGAATCCTGCTTCGCTATGCATCATCCGGGTCATACTTCCGGCATTGATGGCATTACCGTAAATATTGGTCATATACTGTTTCACAATAAAATCAACCCCATAACGATAATAAATCCATTCTTCGGTATGCCAGCCATAAACGGAACGGGTATCGGGTTCCCCATACTTGATATATAGTTCACCCCGCGCATCCCATGGTGCATGATACCAGCCTTCCCGCAGATGCTGGTCGGGCAGATAACGAAAATTGGTATAATTCCAGTAATCGGAAAAGTGCGCACGGGAATAGGTAACGCGACGATCGAATTCTTCTTTCAGCTCATTCACTTCGGTCGTTGGGGTCGGATCCAGAGCCTTCCAGAATTTACGCCGCCATTCTTTCCGGTCGAACTCATTGGTCAGATGCCGGTATTCTTCAAATTTGTCCCCGTCCAAAATGTGCCACATCGCAAACTGCTCTAATTCGTGCTTCGACCAGTCATTATCCTTGCGCAGCATCGATCGATATTGTTCATAACGCTGGGTGTTGAACCACAAAATCCCTTCTCTTTCTGGTGGTTCCTCCGGCTTCACAGGTTTTGAAAGCTTTTCCAGATCACGTTTATAGACCAGTCGCAGATCCCGTTCACTGGTATCAGCAGGTTCCTTTTCTTCCGCAGGCAATTGTTTAAGGATTTCACTCAGCCTAACAGCCATCGGCCCAAGATCCGCGTCATTTTTCATTTTTTCCAACATGGGCAGCACCTGCGGATCACCGATTTTTCCCAGAGAAATGGCGGCCCGGTTGCTTATATCGGATTGCGCTGACTGCAGCTGCTCACTTAAAAACCTGCGATATTGTTCTTTGCCATCCCGGACAAATTGTTCTGCCAGACCAATCTGATGTACCAGCGCATCATTGACCCAGGGTGATTCCGGGAATCCTCTGACCAGAGCTTCATATGTAAAAAATGCATCACCCAGCCTGCCGGGAATTTTTTCCTGGCAGTAACCAATCCAGAATTTTGCATCGTCGGCATGTCGGCTGCCTGGATATTTTTCGAGAAATTCCTCCATTAAATTTATGGCTTCTCTCCACTCCTGCGTAAGACATTTCTTTTTCGCATCGAGAAACATGTCCCGCTCATCATCCGCGGCCAGGGTAATTACGTAGACTATAATTAATATAATCGGAAATAATCGTATCAATTTCTGTGGCATTAATTCCTCCTGTATCAGTTTAACCGGGCATTGTTTCAGGTGTTCCCGAATTTATCAGCAGCTGTCGTAGTTCGCGGACTTCGACCAGCAGCTGCGCTTCATCGATAATGAACCGCACGGACGATATAGTCTCTGCAAGTTGATCCTGTTCCGTATTTGATAATTCGTAAAGGATCAGTTCCATGCGCGTAAGAAACCGCAATATTTTCGGATCATTCAGTTTCAGGGCGACTTCATGTACGATGAACGTCTTGATTAATAACTTCTGGGCGGTCTCCTTTTCAAGAAAAAATTCATCCTCAACCATATCTCCATTTGCCATTTCCAGCAGCATCATCTCTGAGGCCAGGAAATAGTAATTGAGATATTCCATATCTTGTTTGGAAATCGGTTTGCCATAGTAGCCGGTCTCAGCGCTGCCTCTGGATACCTGAGGTTCATCATTATAAAAGAAGATCCAGCCGATCAGAATCCCAATGCAAAGTAATGAAAGGACCTCCGCCAGCCTGAGCCAGCGTGAATGCGTGAAGATTAATTCACGGATGACATGGGTAATAAATCCGGAATCTCTGCCGGAACCTGCCATATCTGTTAAATACTGATGATAGGCCGTAATTAATCCACGATCAGGCTTGGGTCTGTGACGAATCTGCAACGGTCTGCTCATCTTATAGAATAGTTCAATCTCCCGTGCACAGATCTGACATTCTTGCAGATGTTGATGGAAAGCAATATCTATATCCGCAGGAAGATCACCTTTCATATACTCGCTATAGTATTTTTGGTATGGACATTCACTCATTACGGTTATTCCATAAACATGCGCAGTTTCCTGACCGCACGGTACAGGTGAGTTCTAACGGTTGACTCCGAACATTCCATTATATCCGCGATTTCAGGTATAGTCAGATCCTGATAGTATCTTAAGATCAGAGCGGTGTGCTGCAGTTCACTAAGATCCGCGCCATAAAGATCGATCGTTTCCAGTTTCGGCTGATCGGGCGTCAGATTCTCCAATTTACGTTTTACCTTTTCAAGCGATATTTGCTTCCGCTCATCTTTTCTTAGTACATCAAGACATTGATTGACCACTATCCGGTATAACCATGATGAGAATCGTGCCTTTTCCTCAAATCCATCGAGCTTATTAAAAACACGCATAAAAACATTTTGTGCGATATCGCGCGCATCATCATAATTACCGATGTAGTCATAGGCCATGGCAAGTACCCGATCCTGATATTTATCGATCAATTTGCTGAAAGCGCTACGTTTTCCCAGTTTAGCCTGCCGCACAATTTTCAGATCAGGATCAATACTCATAGCTTTAGACGTATTAAAACCATTAATTGATTACATTTAATTTAAAAATTTTTATCACTGCCCGGAATCTCAGAAAATCCACTGATGATCATTCCTGTTGAATATAAGAACCTCATGCCGGTAAATATTTCATGTAAATATACGTTTATGCTTTTTACCCGTTATCATCCTGATCACTGTCTATCAGAATCGCAAATTATATACGGACCGGATTTTACCGTTCGTCTCCGGGAAGGTCGATTCAGAAGTTTTTGTTGTTGCCCCACTGCCCGCTCTAAATTCAGGACTTTTCCCCGTTCTTATAATCGGCATGATTGCAGAATAAAGATATTTGAGGCTGATACCTGTGACGTATATTATTCCACTTGACTGTTCCTGAAAATAAGTTAAATGATTTTATAGAGCATAAAAAATAGCACTTATCCGTCATCCGGGATCGGCATGCCTTTAATTCCTGAAATTGAAAAATTCTTTTTTACCGATCCGCCGACTCAGTGATTAACATCTGAACACATTCCGTCAATAAAGGAGACTTGGCAAGCGGGATCAATCACGGTTATTAATAATCAGCGTTTGGTTCCCCCATCCTGACCGTCAAAGGTTCAACTGATCGAATATGTTGCTTTCATACAGTTAAATCGGACTTGTATCACTTAAATAAAAATATAAGTATTGCTTTCAACAGGGCGGTGGTAAAGTATCATATATTCGATTAAAATTATGCAAATACATCTGTTTGCCAGGTGTATTCCGGCTGGAATTTTCCGGGAGTTATTCAGGTTATTCACTGCAATATCCGCATTTATTTTAAGACGGCTCCGGATCACAAAGAAAATTTTTCGGACAATGAGCATATATTAAAGAAAAGGGGAAACTGTCATAAAGTATCCCCTTCAAATCAGATATTCAGGACATATTATCAGCTCAGGAATTGGATCGCCAGGGGGTAGCGAAACAACTTACCCTCGTTTGCCTTAACCGCGGCAATGATAATGGCAATTAATTCAAAAATACCTAATGCGATCAGTAGCGGTATTCCAATTATGACAAAAATCAATAATATTGATATCAGGACATAGATGGTGATACTGATCTGAAAATTGATCGCTTCTTTACCATGCACATTAACAATTTCAAATTCATCTTTTTTTAACGCCCATAAAACAAGGGGTGCGACAATATTTCCGAATGGAATTACAAAACCGACGATCGCACTGATGTGACAGAACATTGCCCACATATTGCCTTCCTTGTCGGTCGAAATAACCTCTGTTCCAGGTGCCGGCACCTTCTGATCTTCGTTATTGCTCATAATAATTTTTCTCCGGTTTAAAGTGATATATTTGTTTTATTATACAAATTGCTTATATCTTTATTCAAAAAGGATAGCTCAGAATTATCCAAAAGTACAACCGCCACCTCATTCAGGCAATATTTTTTATCTGCAATTCCGGTTTTAATTTGAAACTTCAAAGATTTTTTAAACCATTCAGTAAATAAAGCTATATTTTTGAAACATTTCGTATAAATTTATAGTTAAGAATTAAGAAAAGGTTTTTACAACCGATAGCATAAGAAACATTAAAAAGAAGCGTTATCTGGATCTAAATTTTCCAGACAACGCCCCGGTGTTTATAACATTTTACACAATGGGCTTTAAAGAAATACTATTTACTGATAACGCGTTTTCCATTAATTCTTTTGATCAATAAGGAAATTCTATGAAGCAAGTATTGGCCTATTTTTCTGTCTATGTTCTGGTTCTGGCAATTTTCGCACAGGATTCGACCGTGATCAAATTACCTGATCTGGAACCGGAACCTCAGCATAAAAGGGTTACGCAACTCGTCGCGCATATTCTTGGTTCCAATCACTATCGCCAGCGTGAACTGGATGATTCCCTTTCCAGCGAACTTTATCAGGAATTTCTGGGCCGCCTGGATTATAACCGGATATATTTTCTTTCCTCAGACATTATGAATTTTGAAAAAAACCGGTACTTACTGGATGATTATATCAAGGTCGGTCATATTCAGCCGGCTTTTGAAATATTTAAGGTATATGAAAAGCGTCTCGGTGAGCGTCTGGTTTATATCCATGAGCATCTCGATATTGAATTTGACTATACTAAAGATGAATATATTGAAGTAAACCGCGAGGATGCCCTCTGGCCCAAGGACCGTGCAGAGCAGCAGGAACTATGGCGCAAATACCTTAAATATGAAGCCTTAAATCTCAGATTGGCCGGTAAGGATTGGGCGGGCACGGTGGATGTACTCAAAAAACGATACGATAATCTGAAAAGAAGGGTCGCTCAATATCAGAGTGAAGACGTTTACGCACTTTTTATGGATACTTTTGCCGGATGTTTTGATCCGCATACCAACTATTTTTCACCAAAATCGTTTGATAACTTCAAAATTGCCATGAGCCAGTCTTTTGAAGGGATCGGTGCCCGGCTACGTATGGTAAATGAATATACCGTAGTGGCCGAGATCATTCCCGGGGGCCCGGCGGAGAAAGGAAAAGCGTTATTTGTAAATGATAAAATCATCGGTGTTTCACAGGGTGATGACGGCGATATGGTAGATGTGGTCGGGTGGCGCATAGATGATGTCGTGCAATTGATCCGCGGCAGAAAGAATACCCTGGTTCGCCTGCAGCTGCTCAGGGCCGGCTTGCCGGTTGAATCACCACCGGATACCATATCTATCTTGCGTGATAAGGTGAATATCGAAGATCAATCGGCGAAGAGTGACACACTTGATATCATCCATGAGGGACAACCGTTTACTTTCGGCGTTATTAAAATACCCACGTTTTATTCAGATTTCGACGGACGTCGTTCCGGTCTTACTGAATATAAAAGCACCACCGCGGATGTACGGCGACTGATTCAGAATTTCGATCTGGCCAAAATGGATGGTTTGATTATTGATTTGCGGCACAACGGGGGAGGATTTCTGAACGAGGCGGTCGATCTTACCGGTTTATTTATCGACCGGGGGCCGGTTGTCCAGGTGCGTTCTAGCAGCGGAAAAGTGGATGTTGAACAGGATGACGATCCGGACTTGGTATATAACGGGCCACTGGCGGTTCTGGTAGACCGGCTGAGCGCTTCAGCCTCTGAAATTTTTGCCGCAGCCATTCAGGACTATGACCGCGGTATCATAATCGGCACTCAGACATTTGGGAAAGGGACAGTGCAGAATGCCATCGACCTGAACCGCTTCATTAAAAGTCCGGATACCAGACTTGGTCAGATCAAATTAACGGTGGCCAAGTTTTACCGTATAAACGGCGGCAGTACCCAGCATGTCGGCGTGCTGCCGGATATTACTTTTCCTTCGCGGCTAACCTTTATGGATATTGGTGAAAGCACCACCAAGAATGCCCTGTTGTGGGACCGGATCGATCCGGTAAATTACCAGACTACCGGATATATCAATGATTATCTCAGTGATCTTGAATTACGACATGATTTGAGGCTGCGGGATGATAAGGGATATCTCGATCTGCTCGCTGATATTGAAAATTTCTCTGAAGATCGGAATAAGAAATTAGTTTCCCTCAACGAAGAAAAACGCCGTGCAGAACAGAACAAGCACAAGGACGATTCAGCGGATTTAGATGAAGAAATGTCTGAAGAAACAACTGAAAATGAGAATGATGAAGATCTGTTTCTTACCGAAGGGGCTCATATCCTGGGTGATTATATATTGTTAAAAGAAAAACGAATGTCGGGTAATTAATCAGACCCCAAATACATCGACCAGCCAGAGACTCAAATCAGGAATATATGTAATCAACGCCAGAGCAATAAGCAGGATAATAAGAAACGGTATGGTCGCCACATATAACTTCAGAATTGGTTTTTCGAATCTGAAGGAGGCAATAAACAAATTCATGCCTACCGGCGGTGTGGAATATCCGATGCCCAGATTTGCCAGAAATATAATACCAAGGTGTACGGGATCTACACCAAAATTTGCTGCAATCGGCACAATCAAGGGTACCACTACCAGAATTGCCGAATAGATATCCATAAGAGCTCCCACCACCAGCAGAAAGACATTCAGCACCAGCAGAAAAGCAAACTTCGAGGTAATAAAATTTTTCATCCACTCCAGAATCTGCATCGGAATTTCCGCGTCGATCATATAATTCGCCAATCCCATAGCCGCTGCCAGAATAACCAGAATTCCACCGACCAGTATCATGCTGTCCCGCATTACTTGCGGCAATTCCTTGGTGAGGCTTACATCTTTATAGATAAAGACTTCAACGATCAAAACATAAAATGCCGTAACAGCAGCAGCCTCGGTTGCGGTGAATAATCCGGTATAAATCCCCCCCAGAATTATGAACGGCAGCGGGATTTCCCAGGCGGCTTCGCGTGTGGCTTTCCATGCCTTACTCCAGAGGAATGGTTCGCGTCTGGTATGCACCTTGCGCATGCTGCCAACACTATAGACAGACATCAAAAATACCATGATAATGCCTGGTACGATTCCTGCGACAAATAACTGATCAATACTCGTTTCCGCGACCAGACCATAAAGAATAATCGGTAGACTGGGCGGAAATAACAAACCCAGGTTTCCAGAGGCGGTTAATATTCCGAGATTGAATTTTTCCGGGTATTTTTCCTCTTGCAGAACCGGATATAGCAGCCCGCCGAGCGCGATGATTGTAACGCCGGAAGCACCGGTAAAAGCGGTAAAGATCGCACAGGAGACCAAAATAACGACGCCAAGTCCACCGGGCAGCCAACCGAAAAATGCGCGTGACAATCCTACCAGTCTTTGCGGGGTATTACTCTCTGCCAGAAGATAGCCGGCAAATGTGAACAACGGTATGGCCAGAATTATCGGCTGGCTGGCCAGTCGATAAAGATCAATTATAACAGCCGAAGCATGGATATCCGCAAAGTAGAAAGCTAGAATGGCAATGGCAGCAATAATGATAAAGAGGCCTGTTCCGAAAAGAGCCAGGGCAAGCAGCAAAATGCCAAATATCAGTATTTCCATATTCAGGCATCCCGCTTATGGAAGATTAAATTGCGGATGTTTTTTATCGCCAGCAGCAAAAAGCGCAGTGTGATCAGCCCGAAACCCACCGGGATGATTATCTGGAAATACCATACAGGGATGTCACTAAAGATGGTTGTACCCGCCATTTTTTCATCCATAACGAAATACCATGATGCATCCGTTAACAGATAACTGACGAATACCGCAAAAAGGTTGGTTATCAGATGAATAATATGCTTGCTGTTCCCATGCACAAAGCGACCGAACAGATCGATACTGATGTGTTTTTCATCCCGGGTTGCCAGGGATGCCCCGATGAATCCCACCCAGAGGACCAGGTGTCTGAGCAGAATATCACCCCATAGCAAACCCTGATCGAAAAAATTTCGCAGCAGAACCTGTAAAAATGCCAGGAATATCATGACCGACAGGATTATTACGATCATGACCGTTTCAACACGGGCAATCCATGTATTCAGCGTATCAAGGATTTTCATTGGCGTGAATGATACGAATTTTTATCCTAAAAGGCAAAACAGCTATTGCCCGCCGGCGGCTTTATTTTGTCTGAAATTCTCCAGCGAATTTTCAACCCGATTGAGCAACTGCTCGTCATATAATTTCCCGACAAGCGATCGGCGGGCTTGTCGCCCGGAAACATAAAACGCATCAATTTGCTTTTTATCGGCAATTTCAGTGAATTTAATTCCCGTTTCTCTGATAAGTTTCAAGGATTTTTCATTATCTTCGCGGCTCATGCGGGTCAATTTACTGAGATACTGGAGGGAAAGTTCCCGCAGCATGGTTTGATGTTCGGGGCTGAGCTTATTGTATTGCCGTTTATCCAGTAATATCGCGCCGTTGGAGTTGGCCAGCGGCAGATCCAGCATGTAGTTAACCTTGGTATGCCACTGCAATGCGACACACGCCAGCGGTGAAACATAGATGCCATCGATCAGTTTTGTCTGCAGGGAAGTGAGCACATCCGAGATAGATAACGGTATTGGACTTATACCGAATGACTTGAATGTCGCCTCGGCAACCGGATCACCTTCCCACATCCACATTTTAACCCCTTTCATATCGGATATATCATTGATGGCTTTATCCGTAAAAGTATAAACGAACCCGACTTCGGCCCAGCCCAGCAGGATAAATCCCTTGTCCTCAAATTTTTCAGCAAAGTAATCAAACAATTGACCTGATATGTGATCGATCTCTTCTTTTGAGCGAAACAGGAAGGGTGAATCGAGTATCCGGACTTCAGGTAGTATTTCACCCAGGCCAACACCGGTGAATCCTCCGCTGTGAAGCTGACCAACACGGATTTTGCGCAGCACATTTAATTCGTCACCTGCCACCCCCCCGGGATATATCCGAAATTCCACATCACCCGCAGTGGCATCTTTAACCGCATTTGAAAATTCATCCATAATATTCATCCAGGTGGAACCTTCGGGAGCAAGGGTGGCAAATTTTATCTTGGTATTGGCAGCACTTACAACAACCATAAGAACAAGGGCAAAAATTACAGCTGTAAATCGTATCATATAATACCTCCACGGATTGACTACATGTCTACCTTTAATCGGATTGTGGATAAAAAGTTCACTTAAAAAATTTCATCGCGTTGTGCTTTTAATCGTGTGGCTTTTCCTTTGGCAATAACATTGAGTAACTGATAATCCGGCAGTACATCCGCCGGCGTTTCCTCAACCTTTCGGAGCAGCTCGTCATACAGATCTTCATCCAGGACCTTTGCAGCATAAAAGCGGGCATAATAAATATAGGTAAGTAAAAATTTGCCTTTGGTAATAGCAAGATTTTTTTCAAAATGCTCCTTTGCCTTTTCGGGATCCCCACCAAGCATCCGTGGCTTGAGGCCCCAGAGGGAACCGAAAAACAGGTGCGGAGCACCGAGAAAATAGGTTTCATCGAGCTCCATCACACGTTCCATCATAACCTGCACTTTGGGTAAATCGATAAATGCCTGCGGATCATCCAACGAAAGATTGATCCAGCCAGCCCAGGAAAAGGCTGTCCAGAAGAGGGCATCCATATCATCTTCATCCATCTGGTCAACCGCAGCCTGAAATTGATCGAGTTTTTTTGATTCATTTTCGGCAAATAGTTCATTCTGGCGCAGCATATATATACCGTGATCACGGCCGCGCAGGTACAACTTTTTTGCCCTCAAAGGATCGTCATCCTCAGCGAAACCCAGCGCATATCCGGCAAATGCCTGACTTGCGAGCAATCTCAGATCCTTGTTATCAGGGTCGCCTTTGAGCATCCCCTCAAGTAATTTAATATTTGACCCCAGTGCGCGCTCAGCGATTATTAAATCGCTTTCCTCATATAAGGAGATCACACCATAATCCAGCAATGTTCCGGTCTGACGGATTATGAATTTATCCATGCTGCAACCGGTCATGAAGACCAAACTCAGGAAGGTGACCAAGATACTGCTGTTGGACAGGTTTGGGTGTTTCATCTGCATTTTATTCTTTTCCGTCAATGACATTGTCTTCTGCATCCTCATCCACATCCAAGGTGATTGAGCCAACGATAATTGATACTTTACCTCTGAGCGGTATATGCTGCGGATCGGACGACAACCAACCCCAGGCATCGCCATTCATTCCCGCGACACCTTTAAATTCAGCCCGGGCAAAGATTTTCACCGCCTCAACATCCTGATCATTGATCTCAAGTGATTCTGTCTCATTCAGATATTTAATATGTCCGAATTTGTACTCCTCGTCTATGACAACGGTCGTCGTGCCACCTGTCTTATTAGATACCACGCCCCGGGCATAATAAAGCATCGATACCCCATCTTGTGCCGATGACGGAAGTGGTTTTTCCAATTTTTCAAAACGTCCGTCGGTATATATAATTCTGGCCCTAAATATACCCTCATCATACAGAAAATTATATTCACGCGCCAGATACCTGCCATCGCCCTGGGTATAGGCACGGGAACGAATCGTATTCATGGATTGGGCATCAATATACGCTTCATACAGGGCATGTAGTTCAATGATCATGCCAAAGGCCGGATTTGAATTCACGAAAAATCGTATCGGATAAACCTTGCGTCCGTTTAAGATTTGGGCATCAAGCATTCTGACATTCAGCCATCCGAGGGTAACAAAACCATATTTAACTACATAGTCCAGCCGTTCTTGTGGATTGATTCGGTACCTGTATACAGGCGGATCGTAGTTTTTCGGTGTATATGCAACACCGTAGATTGTTTGCAGTGAATCACGATATTGCTGAATTTCTTCATTAAACGGATAATCATCACACATGTCTAAGAGATATTTTGCTGCTTTATCTTTCCGGCCCATGGCAAGATAAAGCCGGGCCTTCTCTTTTAAGAGAATATCCTCCGGATAGATTTTCATATTTTCTTCCAGGATCTTTTGAGCTTCCTCAAACTTCTTTGCCCGGCGATAGATAGCAGCAAGCGCTATACGCGGCTCGATCTTTTCGTCAAAATTACTGATCAGGTCCTGATATAATCTTTCTGCTTCAACTTTTTTCCCATTTAACACATACATCCGTGCCAGTGCCAGCATAACCTCGTAATCATCGCCATGGTTATCCGATACTCTTTTGATATGCATCAGAGCACCCAGGATATTCCCTGTTTTTTCATAGATCTCAGCCATTTTCAGATAAGCATAGGGATAATCCGGATTCTTGTCGAGGGCTTTCTGGAAATAATTCAATGCCTCATTGTCTTCCCCCATCAGATAATGGATATAACCGGTATTATAAAGGAGGACTTCATTGGCATCCGGGCGTGCCGCGCGGGTATGCAGGAGGTTTGCGGTCTTCTGCATGTCACCGGTCAACCAGGTTTCCTGTTCCGGATTTAAAGTCATCGGACCGCGAAGGATCTGTGCAGAACCAGTTATGCAGAAAACAAGTAAAAGAGCTGCTAATTTGCTAATCAATCTTGCTTATCCTTCTCGAAAAATTTCAAAAACGGTTTGAACAGGTCAATGGGTACAGGAAAAAGAGTTGTAGAATTATTCTCGGCCGACACTTCGCGCAGCGTCTGCAGGTAGCGTAATTGCAGCGCAACCGGATACTTCTCGATAATAGCTGCCGCTTCCTTTAAGCGCTGTGCAGCCTGGAATTCCCCTTCTGCATTGATAATCTTGGCACGACGTTCACGTTCCGCTTCGGCCTGTTTAGCCATGGCACGCTTCATTTCGAGTGGAAGATCGATATGCTTGACTTCAACCAGGGATACTTTCACCCCCCAGGGATCTGATTGCTTATCGATAATTTTCTGCAATTCATGATTGATTTTATCACGCTCGCTGAGCAAATCATCCAGTTCTATCTGACCGGCTATACTTCTCAAGGTCGTTTGAGCAAGCTGGGAGGTGGCAAACAGATAATTCTCTACTTCCACCACCGCTTTCTCAGGATTGATCACCCGAAAATATATCACCGCATTTACCTGTACAGATACATTATCTTTGGTAATTACATCCTGCGGAGGGACATCCATAACGACGGTTCTCAATGACATTTTTACCATTTTATCGATGAAGGGAATCAAAATAATCAATCCCGGTCCTTTTGCCCCGACCAATCTACCCAAACGGAAAATGACACCGCGTTCGTATTCACGCAGGATCCTGATCGCGGCGGCAATAATTATAACAACAACGATAACGATACTTGCAATGAAAGGCATTTGATACCTCCGTTTATTTAATGGACTTCACATGTAATTTAAGATGTGATCTGTCAACTTCGGTGATTATGATCCTCTGCCCTTTTTTCAGTTTTTTCTCCGCAACCGCCTTCCAGATTTCCCCATGCACTTCAACCACCCCCTCCGGACTCAGATCTTCTATCACAAGACCTTCTTCACCGATCAGACCTTCT
>Ga0209536_100001892_pt1 | contig 34314 bp, 25 predicted proteins | sample DeeMarSeWOR28_12_FD_187461 | JGI IMG/M metagenome (GOLD analysis project Ga0209536, IMG submission 187461) | Marine sediment microbial communities from White Oak River estuary, North Carolina - WOR-2-8_12 (SPAdes) (version 2) | ecosystem: Environmental > Aquatic > Marine > Intertidal zone >...
GTCAGCGCGGCGAGAACCGGGTTAAAAGTGGCGCTTGTGGAGCAATATGGATTTCTTGGTGGCAGTGCAACGGCCGGTATGGTATCACCGTTTATGAAACATGACCTGAAAGGTAAACCCCTGGTTCGCGGCGTTTTTGAGGATCTGGAGCATGAAATGTGCCAGATGGGCGGCATGATCGACAATGGTTTTTCGGCGCTTGTATTCCGCTCAGCGGCATTTAAGTTACTGCAGACGGCGGGGGTGCGTCTGCTCTTCGGTGCCAGGCTCGCCTCTGCTGAAAAAGCGGATAAAAAGATCACATGGGTGGAGATCATACTGGGTGATGAAAGCAGAAAGTTAAGCGCTGAAGTATTTATCGACACGACAGGTGATGCCCAGCTGCTCTATTTGGGTGGATTGCCCTGGTTGAAAGGTGATGAGCGAACGGGTTATTTGCAGGCGATGACATTGTTTTTCCGCATGACGAATATCGATCTTTATCGCGTAACTGAGTTTGCCCGGCTGCACCGAGAGGACTTTTTCAATTGGATGACATTTGATTTTGATTTTTCCAGGATAATCTCGATTGCGGGATTCTTCAGCCAGGTAAAAAAGGCTATCGAGAACAAACGGCTGCCCGAGGAAATCCAATATATCTTTTTTACCACCCTGCCTGCCACCGGTGAGGGTTCATTCAATACCACGAATATTCTGGGAATCGATGGCAGCACATCACAAGGTATGACAGAAGCAGAAATAACAGGCAGGCGTCAGGTATATGCGGTGGAAAAATTTTTAAGAGAGGATATACCTGGATTCGAAGACGCTTATTTACTCGAGACTGCGACTCAGATCGGAGTCCGCGAGACCCGTCGCGCCGTGGGTGATTACCTGGTCACCGGCAGCGACATCCTTAAAAGCCGTAAATTCGAAGACGCCATTGCTCGTGGTGTATATGGGATCGATATTCACGGGCAGAAAGGAGAGAAAAGTCGGTTGGAGAATCCGGAGGCCGGACGATTCTATGAAGTACCCAGGCGGGCATTGATCGTTAAAGATACAAAAAATGTACTGGTTGCGGGGCGATGCATATCGGCGACCCGCGAGGGGCATTCCGCCCTGCGCATCATGCCCACTTCTGCTGCCACAGGTGAAGCATGCGGGGAATGGGCCGCACTTGCGATACATCGAAACGCTCCATTAAGAGAAATAGCGGTAAAGGATTTGCAGGATCGCATTCGACATAATCTGATATGAAAGCGGGGTCATTTTCTCAATCCAGGAATCATACGCAAATCACACCTGCAATGTGACAATGCAGGCGTCCGGATCACACCGGTTCCGCGGGGTGCATTTGCAAAGCGATTTGAAGCCATCTTATGACTATTTTTGACCAGCCTTGCAGGTATTCCGAGTCCGGAAAATCAAAATTCATTTTCGCAAAATTAAGAAAATTTCTTTAATTTTAAACCACCATTATTGTATGTAATATATTGTAATTAATATATTTATGCGTCTTGGCGTCATTTTTGCATCCCCTATTACCTAATTTCTACCCTATCGGAGGATGTATTTTTGAGATTGGCAACATTCAGTCGGGGGATCCACCCCAACGATAACAAAGCCTTTACCAACACCAAGGCCATCGAGGTGCTGCCACTGCCGGATGAAGTCTTTATTCCTCTGCAACAGCATATCGGTGTCAGCGGTGAAGCAGTTGTGGAAAAAGGCCAGGAGGTCAAAACAGGTCAGGTAATCGGAAGAAGTGAAAAGTATGTATCCAGTCCGGTACATGCCACGGTTACCGGGAAGGTCAAGGCGATTGATTCATTCCTGCATCCACTTGGTATGAAGATTGCGATGATCAATATAGAACGCTCCGGCGAAGACCAATGGGAATTGCTGCCGGCAATCAAGGATTGGCAAACTGCGCCGATCGATCAGTTGCTTAAAGTAATCTGGGATGCAGGTATTGTCGGACTGGGCGGTGCTGCATTTCCAACTCATGTCAAACTGGCTCCGCCGAAGGAGAAAAAAATCGATACCTTTATCTTGAATGGCGTTGAATGCGAGCCTTTCCTCACTGCTGATCACCGCGCAATGCTTGAAAACGGAGACCGGATACTGACCGGTATGTCAATTATCATGAAAGTGCTTGGCACAGATAAAGGATATATCGGTATCGAAAACAACAAACCTGATGCAGTGGCAGCCATGGGCAAAATGATCAACGACAAAAAGTTCCCCTATGAAGTAATCCCGTTGAAGGTAAAGTACCCGCAAGGTGCGGAAAAAATGTTGATCGAGGCTATTCTTCACCGGAAAGTACCGGCCGGAGGACTTCCTATGGACGTGGGAACAGTTGTGAACAACGTAGGTACAGCCATGGCAGTCGCAGATGCTGTCACCCGCGGGAGACCGTTGGTGGAACGGATATTGACGGTTACCGGAGATGGTGTGAAAGAGCCGAAGAATCTCCTGGTGCGTATTGGTACACCGTTTAAGAAAGCGATAGAATTCTGTGGCGGATTACACGAAGAAACCACCGAAGTATATATGGGGGGGCCGATGATGGGCTTTGCCCAGTATGATCTGTCCGTCCCGGTCATCAAAGCCACGAGTGGCATCGTGTGCAGCCAAAAATCACCTGTTTTTGGTTTAAGGACCTATCCCTGTATCCAATGTGGTAATTGCGTTACCGCCTGCCCGATGAATCTTCTCCCTACAAGGCTGGCAAGTTTTGCTGAGAAGGCAAAATGGGAGGATGCTGATCAGATCGGTGTTTTGAACTGCATCGAATGCGGTTCCTGTGCCTATGTATGTCCCTCCCATATTCCGCTGGTGCAATGGATCAGGGTTGGGAAATTGAAAGTCAGTGATATGAAGCGTAAAAAAGTAGCATAGAAAAAGAATCAAGATTTATGCAAAACCAGAAAGACCATGAACAGCATTCAGAACCTGGAAATGGCAGTCAGGTAAAGCCGGCACCGCCACCTGCTCCTAAGGCCAAACCGGATCCACGCGATAAATTGTGGAAGCCCGAAGGCAAGCCACTGCTGATAACATCCTCCCCTCATTTTACCAGTCCGGACAGTGTTCCGAAAATCATGTGGACTGTTTTTATCGCGCTGAGCCCGGCTACTGTGATGTCGGTTTATTACTTCGGGATAGCTGCCGTTTACATGATCCTGGGATGCCTGGTCGCAGCTCTGCTGACAGAACTGGGGATGAATAAACTGAAGGGTGAGGCATTTACGATCGGTGATGGCAGCGCAGCTTTGACCGGTCTTTTACTGGCGCTGACTCTGCCGCCATCGTTACCGCTCAGTATGGGGATTCTGGGATCTGTATTTGCCATATCCATTGGCAAGCAGGTATTTGGCGGATTGGGATGCAATATTTTTAATCCTGCCCTGTTGGGCCGGGCGTTTCTGCAGGCCAGTTTTCCAGTGGCGATGACCACATGGACTTATCCGCAAACGGTCAAATATACAGACATTGATGCCATTACGGCTGCCACGCCACTGGGATTATTTAAATTTGAAAAAGTGGTCACCGAATATAGTGATTTACTTATCGGTAATATCGGCGGTTCTCTCGGAGAAACCTCAGCGCTGGCAATTCTCGCCGGCGGTATTTTTATTCTCATCAGGCGCTATGCGGAATGGCGTATACCGGTAAGTTATCTGGGTACCGTCTTTTTTGTTGGCGGTATTTTCTGGTTTTTCGCACCCGAATCGTATCCCGATCCGGTATTTCACCTGCTTTCCGGTGGTCTTATGCTGGGTGCGTTTTTCATGGCTACCGACATGGTCACTTCACCGATCACACCCCTCGGGGCATGGATTTTTGGTATTGGCGCAGGGATCGTACTCCTGGTGATCAGGCTTTTTGGAGGGGTACCGGAAGGCGTTATGTATTCGATACTTTTCATGAATGCGTTTACACCGATTATAAACCGTAAGCTGAGACCGAAAATTTTTGGTGAGGTCAGTGTATGACTACTGCACAAAAAATGATAGCTGTCCTGACGATTCTTACCATGTTTGCCGGTGGCATATTATCCACATGGGATGGGGTCACTAAACCGAAAATTGAAGCGTTTAAGTTACAGGAGCTTAAAAAAGCCATAGCAGATGTCCTGCCGCCATACAACTCATACGAGGAAATGAACGGAAACGGAATGATTCTTTATGTGGGCAGAGAAGATACACTGGCCGAGCCGGTCGGTATTGCCTTTGAAGCCGTAGGCAATGGTTTTCAGGGTAAGATTTCGATTATGGTCGGGATAAAACCCGATTTTTCGGAGATAACCGGCATAAAAATATTAGAACAAATCGAAACCCCTGGTCTGGGAACAAAAATAGTAGAAGATCCGACCAATAAAGCCGATCCGTACTGGTTTACGAATCAATTCAGATCCTTGAACACCGCGCCGCAGATCGAAGTGATCAAAAATATCAAACCCTCAAAGGATAATGAAATACAGGCGATTACCGGTGCTACGATCTCGTCCCGGGCGGTTGCTTCAATCCTGAATCAGAATATAAAAATAGCAAAAAATTTGTACCAGAATAACAGCCATTGATTGTGCAGGATAGTTTTATGGCGAAAAAAACATCTCCGTTACAGGAATTTATCAAAGGTCTGTGGCGGGAAAATCCGGTGCTGGCTTCGCTACTCGGATTGTGTCCCGTTCTGGCGGTAACCAACTCCGCGGTGAACGGCATGGCCATGGGTCTGGCTACAACATTTGTGCTGCTGAGTTCCAGTATCATCATTTCCCTGGTGCGGAAAATCATCCCGCATCAGGTCCGGATAGCGAGTTTTATTGTAATTATTGCCACATTTGTCACCGTAGCCGACCGGTTTCTTGCCGCATATTTCCCGCTGATCAGTAAAGCACTTGGTCCTTACGTGCCGCTGATTGTTGTTAATTGCATAATTCTTGGCCGGCAGGAGGCATTTTCCTCAAAAAATAGAGTTATTCGGTCTATTCTGGATAGTTCCGGCATGGGTGTCGGATTCATCAGTGTATTGATAATCTTGGGCGGTTTCAGAGAAGTACTTGGATCCGGAACGTTTTTCGGACTCACTGTTCTGGGAGAATGGTTCGATCCATGGATGGTAATGATTCTTCCCCCGGGTGCTTTTCTCGGACTGGGTATCTTTATCGCCATTGCCAACTGGATTAACGCACGGAGGGCCAAAGCATGAAACTATTTCTCCTTTTTGTTTCAGCGGCTGTTGTGAATAATTTTGTACTGTCATATTTTCTCGGCATCTGTCCCTTCGTGGGCGTATCAAAAAAAATGTCTTCTGCGATAAGCATGGGAATGGCTGTAACCTTTGTCATGACGATCGCGGCCGCGGTGACCTGGCTGATCTATCATCTGATCCTGTTACCATCCGGGCTGGAGATCCTGGAATATGTTTCATTCATCCTGGTCATTGCTTCCCTGGTTCAGCTGGTGGAAATGTTCATACGCAAGATAAGTAAACCCTTATATGAAGCTCTTGGTATCTACCTCCCGCTGATCACGACAAACTGTGCGATTCTTGGCCTTGCATTATTCTCTGTATTGCGTGATTATAATTTTATCGAAAGTCTGGTCTTCGGTATCGGTGCCGGCGCCGGCTTTACCCTGGCCATTGTAATTATGGCAGGGATCCGTGAGGAACTTGAACTGGCCAACGTGCCCAAGCCTTTCCAGGGCGCCGGAATCACGATGATCGTCGCCGCTGCCCTTGCCCTGACATTTATGGGATTTGCAGGCCTGATTTCGATTTAGCATCTTATTGTTGAGGATTTAAGGTGAATAAAAGAACTGTCGTATTATGTCTCTGATATGATTATATATGACGGGAATAAGATATTTACGAGTTCGCCTTTGAAAAAGTTGTCGTTAGATCAAATTTAAAAATGCAGTTGATTAAAACGGTAAATTAAATTCGTTAAGACTGGTACTCTTATATCAGAGGTGAACAACAACATAATTGTATTATACAAATTAAAACAAAAAATCGATTAAACCATCCAACACTGACCAGTTAAACATAATTTTGTCAAGAAAGGTGGAGCATTTATACTATGGATTTAAGCACAATCCTCATTTCCATCGCCAGTATGGGTGGGCTGGGTATGATCTTTTCAGCCGGCTTATCCATTGCCAATAAAAAGTTACATGTCGAGGAAGATCCGCGCATCGCACAGGTTACCGATGCACTGCCCGGAGCGAACTGCGGAGGTTGCGGACTTCCGGGATGTGCAAAATTTGCTGAATGTGTAGTGAGCGGCGAAATGTCACCATCCGGATGTCCGGTGTGTTCTGAAGAAGCCATTTTTGAGATCTCGAATATTCTTGGTATCCAGGCGGAAAAATCGGAGCGTATGATCGCCCGTATTTTCTGTCAGGGTGGCGAAGCGGAGACGGCCAAGAAAGGGGTTTATAAAGGTATCGAGTCCTGTCTTGCAGCAACCTTCGCGGGTGGTGGAGATAAATTATGTTCATATGGATGTATTGGATTTGCTGATTGTGTCGAATCCTGCCCGTTCGATGCAATGTACATGAATGACAACGGATTACCCGTGGTTATCGACGAAAAGTGCACCGGATGCGGCAATTGTGTTGAAGCCTGTCCCCGAGATCTGATTGAACTACACCCGGAAAGCCACAGGCTGTTCGTACTTTGCAAGAATCATGATTCTCCCAAAGAATCACGAAAGATCTGCACGCGGGCCTGTGTCGGATGCGGTATTTGCGCCCGCCTGGCGGGGGAATCGAATATGGTCATGGATAACAATCTGGCCGTCATTAATTATAATGTTTACGGAACTGATCCAGATTTTCCGGTCGAAAAATGTCCGACCGATGGGCTGGTTGTGCTTGGTGTAGGTAAGAAGAAAACAGAATTGGCAGAAAGTGCCTGAAATGTATTCGGAGCGGGAAGAAATTGAGACTGGTATTGTGACGGGTATCCGTGGAAGCGATGCACTGGTGCAACTCAGTATTCAGCCGGCCTGTGCATCCTGTGGGGCCCGTGTTTTGTGTGTACCCGACGGCAGCGGAAACCGAATCATACGAGCGGCTAATCCGATACATGCCGGCGTTGGCAGCAAAGTGGCCATCTCGGAACAATCAGGCTTTCTGCTGAAGCTCTCACTCCTGCAATACGGTATTCCGCTTGCCGGATTTCTGGCGGGTATCTTCTCAATGTATATGCTTAAAATTAATATTAATTTTTTACCTGCCGAAATAACGATGTTTGCCGGAGGAATAATCGGATTATTCCTGGGAGCGGTTTTTTCGAGGCAGGCAGCCGGCAAACTTGCTGGGTCTGGTAATACTTTCTTCGAAATCGTAAGGATCCTTTAACTTGGTTTCTGTTTAATTCACCCCAACCAATATTCCGGATCAGGTCTGATTTGAATCAAAAAAAGAGTGTTCAAATTCATGAATGATTCACTCTGTGGGTTCAGATGGTGGAGAAAAACCCGCCCGCAGGGCAGGATTTGTACACCTCTCCATTCTTGAAGGAATCCGGCATGAATTTATCCCTATCTAGCACGATAGATGAAAATGCAGGATAAGTAATATTGCTTCAAAATGTAAAAGAATTTATCGATCCGTAAATTTTCATCCACATTGCATTATATCGCCATACGCAACCGAAATGATGCCTGAAACTGGCCAAAGAGAATTACCCGACAGCGATGATAAAATTGCATGCATATATAAGGATTTACTATATTTATCCGTTCCCTTAACTACCATCCTTGACCAATGTTTAAACGAGTAACCGCTGTTGCACACTCCAATATCGCACTGGTTAAATACTGGGGCAAGCGGGATCATGTGCTCAATCTTCCTGCGGTAGGATCAATTTCATTAACGCTTGAGGCACTTTCCACAAAAACCAGTGTCAGGTTTGATCCGGAACTTGTATCCGATCAACTGATCCTCAATGGTAAACCGGGAGAAATGGATAAAACGCATCGTATTTCTAATTTTCTTGATCATATTCGGTTGCAGGCAAAAATTGCTTTTTTTGCACACGTTGAGAGCCATAATAATTTCCCCACGGGGGCTGGCCTTGCTTCATCCGCTTCTGCATTTGCGGCCCTTACCTATGCGGCTGCCGGCGCCGCCGGCTTCAAACTGCAGAAGAAAGAACTGTCTGTTCTTGCCCGGCGAGGTTCAGGCTCCGCAGCCCGTTCGATTTTTGGTGGTATCGTCGAGATGCACCGTGGGGAGGCCGGAAACGGCCTTGACGCCTACGCCGAACAAATTGCAGATGCTTCCTATTGGGATCTGCGGATGATCGTCGTTGTGACGGATGAAAGAGAAAAAAATACCGGCTCATCCCGGGGAATGACAGTCAGTGCCGAAACATCACCCTATTATCCCGCCTGGGTGGAAACCTCAGAGCATGATATGAGTGAGATGCGTAACGCGATCAATAAGAAAGATATCGAGCGGATCGGTGAAATTACCGAATACAGCTGTATGAAGATGCACGCACTGATGCTTTCAACCCATCCTGCACTGATCTACTGGAATGGCAGTACGGTGGAAATATTTCAGCATGTGCGGGAGCTACGCCGTCAGGGAATTCCTGCCTGGTTTACAGTCGACGCTGGCCCGCAGGTAAAAATACTGACTCTCCCCGAATATGAACAATCCGTTAAGGAAGCGATGGCTGCACGCAAAGGAGTGAAACGAATAATCTGCTCCGGTCTTGGGCCTGATGCACATCTGGTGGAAGATGGCAGGTTCGATTGAGGTAAGTGCACCCGGAAAACTGATCCTGATCGGTGAATATGCCGTTCTGGAAGGTATTCCGGCGATCGTGGCGGCAATAGACCGGAGGGTAATAGTTTCCATTCGGGAAAATAATCAAAGGGAATTCACTTTATCAGCACCTAATCTTGGCATAGAGCGACAGAAATTTGTGCCGGATGCAAATGGAAATGCGGATTTCATTGGAAAATTGTCTCCACAACAGAGAGAAAATCTCCGTTTTTTCCAATCGGTATTTGCCAGAACCTGGAGAAAATCTGATCTCAATAAGAGCCGTGCCCTCGATTTACATATCGATACAGCTGATTTTTATATCTCAGACCGTATTAAGCTGGGATTGGGTTCAAGCGCGGCAGTGACCAGTGCCCTGACTGCTGGTTTACACGCTTTCTGCGGTGGTAGTGTCTCTCTGGATAAACTTTTCCTGGAGTCGCTCGCAGCACACCAGGAAGCTCAGGGAAAAATCGGCAGCGGAATCGATGTCGCTGCCAGTATATTCGGCGGAATACTAACATACAGTAAAGCAGAACCTGAACCTGAAATAAAAGATATTGGAATTTGTGAAGATCTTGCTATTATTCCGGTTTGGAGTGGTTCAGCGGCATCAACCCTGAATCTTGTAACAAAGGTTTTGCAGTTCAAAAAAGCTTTTCCAGCTCAATATCGATCCATCATTAAGGATATGTCTGAAATCAGTACAGAGGCAATTAAAGCCTGGTCGGATGGAAATGCCAGTACTTTGCTGTCACATATTAACCGTTTTGCCACACTGCTTGAAGATCTAGGGGAATATAGCCAGGCGCCGATTATTTCTGTGGCACATAAAAAAATCGGATCTGTTGTCAGGAAATATAACGGTGTGTATAAGCCATCCGGTGCAGGGCAGGGCGATCTTGGTCTGGCGTTCTGGAAACGTTCGGATATCGATAATGAGATCGATGCATTACTAAAAGCAGCAGGCTTGCAAACAATGGCTTTTCAGTTTGGCGTAAAAGGAATAGAGTTGAAAAATAGAGATTTCTGAAAAACTGCTTATAATGTCATTCTGAACGGAGTGAAGTTTCAAATTTTAAAACAGCGGGCTTCATCCTCCGACGGAATCTTTGCCCCGACTTTGGCGGGGTCGCAATAACAGAAAAAATCTTATTTTTCTGAAGTTTCAAGATAATAAATAATTTTAAAACAGGAACTGAAATGGATCGCTCGCGAATTCCCAAATTTTATCAGGCTAATATTCCGGAAAGGCTTGAGATCCTGCGTGAACGTGGTGTGCTCAATAAACAGGACTTTTTTGCCCTGCTTAATCACGAGATTGTTCTGACCGCTGAACAGGCTGACAAAATGATCGAAAATGTGATCGGAGTATTCGGCTTTCCAATGGCCCTGGGATTGAATTTTCTGATTAATGAAAAATCATACCTCGTCCCGATGGTCGTCGAAGAGCCATCGATTGTTGCAGCCGTCAGCTCGGCAGCCAAGACAATCAGAAATTCCGGGGGATTTAAAAGTATCAGTGATGAACCAATGATGATCGGACAAATCCAGATTGTCGATGTGAATCATCCCAGCAAGGTGCAGCATGCCATCCTCCGGGAAAAAGAAGAGATCATCAATCTGGCAAACAGTCTGCATCCAAAAATGATTGCCCGGGGTGGCGGTGTGAAGGACCTTGAAGTGATCATTCATCCTGGTGCAACCCATAAGGGTGATATGGTTGTAGTACATCTGATGGTTAATACCCGTGATGCGATGGGCGCCAACCTGGTTAATAGTATGTGTGAAGGCGTCGCTTCCCTGATTGAAAAGATCAGTGACGGAAAGGTGTTTTTACGGATTTTATCCAATCTGACCGACCGGGCGATGGTCAGAGCCAGTTGCAGGATACCAACTAATTTGCTCGATGGTAAAGGTTATTCCGGAGAAGAGGTGCGGGATGGTATAATTCTGGCCAATGAGTTTGCTTATGTGGATCCATACCGGGCTGCAACGCATAATAAAGGGATCATGAACGGCATCGATGCGGTGGCGATTTCCACCGGTAACGACTGGCGGGCAATTGAGGCAGCGGCCCATGCGTATGCAGCCAGGGGGCATTCATACACGAGTCTTACGCACTGGAACAGAACTGATGATGGTGAACTGTATGGCGTACTTGAGATTCCATTAAAGGTAGGGATTGTTGGCGGTTCACTCGAATCAAATCCGGCGGTTGGAATCGCTCACCGGATCCTGAATGCGACCTCCGCGAAAGAATTGGCAGAAGTCATGGGAGCGGTAGGATTAGCGCAGAATTTTGCGGCACTGCGTGCCCTTGTAACCGAGGGGATCCAGCAGGGTCATATGACCCTGCATGCCCGCAGTGTTGCCATATCGGCCGGCGCCCCACCGGAAATTTTTGACGATGTCGTTGAAAAACTTGTTGAAGACGGTGAAATAAAAGTGTGGCGGGCCCGGGAAATTATCGATGATTTGCAAACCATGGTGTCTGCACCTGCGGCAGAAATTGCTGTCCCGCGTGTGAAGGAGGGTTTTCATTCAGGATACGGTAAGGTGATTTTAATCGGCGAACATTCGGTAGTTTACGGAACCCATGCAGTTGCGGCACCGATACACCTGGCTATGCAGGCTAAAGTGTGGGAAAGCGATAATGGCGTTCATTTATTAATTCCGCGATGGGGAGTGGAAGAAAAAATACAGCCTGGAGCCGATCATAAATATTCCATATATAAATCCCTTGAATTGATTCTTGAACGTCTCAAATTGCGTGAACGGAATATGAAAATTGAGGTCCTGCCTAATATTCCACGTGCCGTGGGACTGGGGGGATCCGCATCGCTGGCGGTGGCGATAATTCGTGCGCTGGATGCGTATTTTGATTTAAATCTATCCGATGCAAATGTAAACCAGCTTGCCTATGAATCGGAAACACTGGTGCATGGTTCAGCCTCGGGAATCGATAATACAATGGCGACGTATGGTCGATTTACGCTGTTTCGCAAAAATGACCCGCCTCTGATGAAAGATATTCTTGTAAAAGAATCCATTCCGATCGTGATCGGCTTAACCGGCGTGGAGAGCCTGACCGCTAAAATGGTTTCACAGGTTCGAAATGCATGGAACAACAATCAGAATCTCTATGATAGAATATTCAGAGAAATTGATGAACTGGCGCTTCAGAGTGTCGGCGCCATAGAATCTGGGAATATTCGGCAGCTGGGCGAGTTAATGAATATAAACCAGGGATTGCTCAATGCTCTGCAGGTTTCCAGTAAAGACCTGGAAGTACTGATCGACATTGCCAGACGTAACGGAGCTATAGGTGCTAAATTGACCGGTGCAGGCGGAGGCGGGGCGATGATCGCTTTGTGCCCCGATGAACAGGAAAAAGTTGCTCTGGCGATGCGCAAAGCCGGTTACGAAGCTATGGTTACCGCTATAGGATAGGAGAACGTATATGGGTGCGAATAACCGTATTGTCTCGTTTGATGATGAACCGCTGATTGTTGTTGATGAACAGGATAAAATACTGGATTATAAATCCAAAATAGAGTGTCATAAAGGAAACGGTATACTACACCGGGCTTTTTCAATTTTTATTTTTAATCGCAAAAAACAATTACTCTTGCAGAAACGGAGCAAGCAGAAATTATTATGGCCGCTGTTCTGGTCAAACAGTTGTTGCAGCCACCCGCGTAAAGGCGAATCAAACGACCAGGCGACAATGCGCCGCCTGAATGAAGAGCTCAATATCACAACCCCCCTGCAGTATCTTTACAAATTCATTTACCAGGCAAGGTTTGAACGGATCGGATCCGAATATGAGTTATGCTCGGTTTATCTTGGCAGATCAGATCAGCCGCCTGTTGTGAATCCCAATGAAATTGCCGATTGGAAGTATATTGATCTGCCGCAGTTGGATGAACATATGGCACTTTATCCCGACAGTTACAGTCCTTGGTTCAAAATGGAATGGCATAGCATCAGAACGGAGTACATTGAAAAGTTGGAGGCGTTTCTCACAAGTCAGGAATAGAGATAAGAGATGAACGAGAAATTGTGACCAGGCGCACGCAATAACTTCCGAACGGGTGGTAAATTTTTACCGGTAAGCCGGTCTCCCGCATGTACCATTATTAGTCAAACAGCCAGACAAAGCAGGAAATTGAGCATATATCGTATTTTTAAGTCTACGATAAATATCCAACCAAAATCTACAGATTTGAGTAGTAAATTCTAACTATCCCGGGTATAATGATATAATCGGTGGAAAAGTATCGGCTGGCGATATTACTCAGATGTTATAATTCACGTCCTCTGATCAATTACCGGTCCATAGAGCACTTGTTCCTACCGCATGGAAATAATGTTGCCATTCTGGTGGAGAAAGCTCAGAAATGGCGCACATGCCGATGGTTGAAAAATCATTTGATACGAGTTTCAGTTTTCCGGAGATTATAATATATTTTGTAAGTATGTTAAATTTATTAACATCAATGACGTAAGTATGGAGGTTGAGATGAGCAAAATGAAGACATTAGCCGCAATTATCACGGTGATCTCTTTTTCATGTCTGATCTCCTCGGATGAAGAAATGATGTTTACGCATGCCGAGCTGGCCGGTGCAGAAAAAATTATTGGTCTTAATTTTAATGATCAGGAAAGGGATTCCCTGATTGAGGATCTGAAGGATAATCTGAAAGATTTTGAAAAAATCCGTACATACCCTTTGCCCAACAACCTACCTCCGGCATTGTATTTCAATCCGATCCCGCTCGGATTCCAAATGCCCGATCAGCCTTCTGCCTTGAATATGAGTCCGGCAACAGCAGGAGAAGTTCCGGAGAATATTGAATCGCTGGCCTTCTGGTCGGTACGGAATCTTGCCGAATTGATCCGGACACGGAAAATATCCTCTGAACAGCTGACTCGCATGTATATCGACCGCTTAAAGCGATATGATCCGCAATTACATTGCGTGATCACTGTGACAGAGGATTTGGCACTTAAACAGGCCAGGCGTGCTGATGCAGAAATTACCGCCGGCAACTATCGCGGACCACTCCATGGCATTCCTTATGGAGCAAAAGATTTGCTGGCGGTAAAAGGGTATAAAACAACCTGGGGAGCAACGCCTTATCAGGATCAGCTGATTGATCAGAACGCTTCTGTGATCCGCCGGCTTGAAGCTGCAGGCGCTGTTCTGATTGCTAAATTGACGCTTGGCGCCCTGGCATGGGGAGATGTATGGTATGGCGATACGACCCGAAATCCATGGAACCTTGAACAGGGTTCCAGCGGTTCTTCGGCCGGATCCGCTTCCGCAACGGCAGCAGGTTTGGTTGCCTTCGCAATCGGGACCGAGACCTGGGGCTCAATTGTATCCCCTTCGAACAGATGCGGAACAACAGGTCTTCGTCCAACATTTGGTCGAGTGAGCAGAAGTGGTGCAATGGCATTGAGCTGGTCCATGGATAAGATCGGGCCGATCTGCCGGACGGTGGAGGATTGTGCTCTGGTGTTCAATGCGATATTCGGACCTGATGGCGAGGATCAAACGGTGGTCGATGCCCCTTTTATATATGAACCTGAGATTGACCTTAAATCGTTGCGTATAGGTTATCTCAAATCTGCCTTCGAAAGTAATCATGCGGAAAAGGAGAATGATTCTACCACCCTGGCAGTGTTAAACGGGATGGGAGTAAATCTGGTCCCGTTTGAATTACCTGATTTGCCGGTATATTCAATATCGTTTATCCTGAATGCAGAAGCTGCCGCTGCTTTCGATGAGCTGACCCGTTCAGATCGCGACGACCTGATGGTGCGTCAGATCCGAAATGCCTGGCCGAATGTATTTCGGGCATCTCGGTTTATCCCTGCAGTGGAATATATCCAGGCGAACCGGATGAGGTATCAATTGATTCAACAGATGCATGACAGTCTGCAGGCGATAGATCTTTATGTTTCACCTTCCTTTGGCGGAAGTAATCTGTTGCTTACCAATCTCACCGGGCATCCCTGTGTTGTATTACCTAATGGCTTCAATGAAAAAGGCAGCCCAACCAGTATTACCTTTATGGGACATTTGTTCGATGAAGGCCGTCTGCTGACATTTGCCCGGGCTTATCAGGAAGCAACCGGTTTTCACCTGAAGCATCCGGATGCTTTTGTCGTGAGATGATTGTGGAAATAGAACAAAAAGTATTGGAACATCGGTACCGGCCAGTCCGTCAAAAAGAATCACTCGGCAATTTTATTTCATGCTGAGGGTATTATTCCCGATTAAAAATCTGGGGTAATCAATATGCATGAAAGATTTAAGCAATCAAATTGAATTCAATATCAAATATGAACTGCCTGCAGTCAATTGCATACTGCACGTTTTTATTCAGCCGTATTCATAGCATCAATTTGTGCCCGGGCGTTCGTAAATCCCCTGCCCGGCGGGTGTAACCCTCAGAATCAAGATGTTCCAGTAAGGGAATTGCGTATTTACGGGTAGTCTGAAGAAAATCTTTCAGAGTCACCACTGATAAATCGGAATGTTTTGAAAAATAAGTACGCAGATATTCGATTAATTCAATCCAAACCTGCATATGCAGAAAAAATTGGCTCTTGATGAGAATGATCTGATTCTCTTTGGCGAGAACGCTGGTTACAGATTTTATTTCCGCAAGCGGGAGATTCATGATTCCTGCCATTTCTTCAATCGAAGGTGGTGCAAATCGGCGGCTGTGTAAATGTTCCAAAATCTCATTCTTTACTGCCGGTGTGTCTTTACTGATTTTGACTTCAAAATCTTTTATGGCATAGAGGTTATGCACAAAACGCAAAATATCGCTGTTAATCAGCTTTTGCAAGGCGGCATCCAGAATCTCCGGGGCAACCCAGTTTTTTTTCATTCCGTTTATCAATTCCTGCCGATTAATCCCAGGTTTGATAGGATAAGATGCATGATAATCCGATATAAAAATGGTAATTTCCTCTGTTAACATATTAAAATTCTGGTTATTTAAATACCGGTTGTGTCCCTTTATATTAAACAGCCTCACTCTCTTTTTCTGACTAAGCTGCTCAAGTACCTGTTTTATCGTATCGGTCTGAAGGAACAGTTTTTTTTGAATATCCGATATCGAAAACGCCTCCAGACCTGCATAATCAAGGAGTGCATTGATCATACTCCCGGCATCGCCGTTCGCTGTCCTGTCGAAATAAGCCTGCCAAATTTCAGGCTTTTTCCGCAGGCGTGGAGGATCGATCTCAATTATTTTACCTCCGGCAAGCGTGATAACCGGGGAGTGCAGCCTGACTAAAAATGCATCACCAGGCGCCGCGGCTGCGGGACGATCCAGGCTGATACGCACATGATATAGTGTAAGCGGGGATAATTTTTTATCTTCCTCAAACCACATCATCTGACCTGTGTGCTCTGCCGTACCCATATATACATGAACCTGGACCCGGTTGGTAATCTTGACCGGAATTTCTGCTATCGTTCGCATAACACCGGTAAATGTGTTGAACGGTTGCATGCTGCCTGGTTGACAAATCACATCGCCGCGCTGGATATCTTCTTTGTTTATACCCTGCAGGTTGACGGCCGCACGAAAACCACTGCGTACTTCCGCCATTTCTTTAACATGCGTCTGAATTCCGCGTACCTTCAAACGTCTTTCTTGCGGCATCTGATCAACCTCATCACCTTTATGCAGGGTGCCGCTCAGAACCGTACCGGTTACCACGGTTCCATACCCTTTTATTGTAAAAGATCTGTCAACCATCAAGCGGAACGGCTGCACGATGTTTTTCTCTTCCAGTTTGTGAATTTTGTTTTCAATTTCAGTCCTGAGTGTGTCAATATTTTCACCAACTGTTGAGGATACTTTAAATACAGGCAGGTTTTCCAGCCCATATCGTTTGAGGAGATCTTTTGTTTCTTCAACGATAAGATCCAGCCAATCCTGGTCCACCAGATCTATTTTGTTGATTACAACCAGGCCGTCATGCACATCGAAAAAGTGCAGGATATCAAGATGTTCAACGGTCTGCGGCATAATGCCGTCATCGGCGGCGATTACCAGTATAAAAAAATCAATGGTACTGACCCCGGCGACCATATTGCGGATAAATTTTTCGTGACCCGGAACATCGATTATTGTGACATCGTCACGCCAATAGGCAAAACCAATATCAATGGTTATGCCACGTGCTTTTTCTTCCTTTAAACGATCGGCATCTATTCCAGTCAGGGCTTTGACCAGGGCCGTTTTCCCGTGATCGATATGTCCTGCAGTACCAATGATCGTATGCTTTTTCACAGCGCGCTTTCCAGAAGATTTACGATTGGACTGATATCATCATCCATCAAGGCGAGCATGTTTAAACGATATTTTTCATGCTCCAGATAACCAAATACGGGTGTCTCCGTTGATCGTAGCCGGCGGGCAAGGTGTTCTGCAGATATAGGACCCGGTGTATATTCAAGGGCATATGAGGGAACCGGAAAAACCGGATAGGCACCACTTCCGACCCGGCCTTCATCGTGGGTTACGGCAAAATAACTGCGCTTTGCAGGTGTCAGGTTCCGATATATTTTTTGTGCCCGTTTTTCCAGGTCTGCCGGATTTTGTGATAAAAATTGTAAGGTTAAATTCGATTTGGCGATCATCTCGGGATTCAGATATCCCTGCAACACATTGCGGAGCAGGAAGAGGCTTACTTTATCGCAGCGTAACGCGCGCAGCAGATGGTTCTTCCTGATCTTTTGAATAAGATCTTTCTTCCCGGCGATGATGCCGGATTGCGGTCCTCCTAGCAATTTATCACCCGAAAAGGTTACTACATCGACACCGGCATGAATAACTTCGGAAACGACCGGTTCATATTCGAAGCCGAATCGGCGCATATCGATCAGGGCGCCACTGCCAAGATCGTATATTATCGGGATATGATGTGTATGCGCCAGATCGGTTATCTCTTGCATATCAGGTTTGGTGGTGAAACCGATAATATGATAATTACTGGGATGAACAAGCATAATCGCTGCAGTTCTTGATGTAATTGCACCGCGATAATCATTCAAATGGGTTTTGTTGGTGGTGCCAACCTCAATCATTTTGACACCGCTGCTCTTCATGATTTCCGGCATACGGAAAGATCCTCCGATCTCTACCTGTTCGCCACGTGAGATAATAACCTCTTTTCTACGGGCAAGTGAATTCAGGGTCAACAAAACCGCAGCGGCATTATTGTTGACCACTACAGCCCCCTCCGCACCGGTGAGCAGCTCGAGCAGCGGGGTTACGTGGGAAAGCCGGTCACCGCGCCTGCCGGTTTTAATCTGGATTTCAAGATTCGAAAAGCCGGCCAGCAGGGATAACCGGTCAATAACCATCTTTCCCAATGGCGCCCGACCCAAACCGGTATGTAAAATTACACCGGTGGCATTATAAACCCTCCTGAAACCGGTATCCGACAGCGTGCAGATCCGTTTGTTCACTTCCCTCGTAATATCACGTACTAAGGAAGATCGATCAGCTGTTTCCAGATTGAACATTTTGGGATGCCGGCGAATCTCTCCGATTACCTGCTCAATTATTATTTTCTTATAGGTATCGGCGATCGGTGGTTTCATCTCGCGCAACACTTCCAGGAGGGCATTGACAGAGGGAATTTTAGCAAAATCTTTTGACATTTTATTATTCGTAGGGATTCAAAGACACAATAAATTTAATCGATAAAATTAAAATTGATATATCTTGAAGATAACGAAGATTAACATTTGAATCATCAATAGTTACACCCGGAGGCATTGAATTCATCAAGTTTTATGATTACGAATTGTTGCCGTGCACCGTAAGATATTTGAATCATCAGAACAATGTGCGATCTATCTCATATTTAAACGAATTAGTTAGGAGGTTTTTCTTCCGGCGGTTTACAAATGATCCTTACCAGTTTTATCCGGCGTCGGATCACCTTCATTATTATAAATTCGTAACCGTTGTAACTGATTGTCTGTTGTTCGTTGGGCACCGAACCGAAAAGTCCGAACAGAAATCCAGCAAGGGTTTCCACACCTTCCTCAGTAGGCAGCGAAAGACCAAGTTCATCGTTTATTTCTTCGAGATCCATGCTGCCGTCCACAATGAATTCGGTACTGGTAATTTTTTGATATAATGGTTGCTCGCTGTCGTGCTCATCCTGAATTTCACCAACGATTTCTTCTATGATATCTTCCAGGGTAACCAAACCGGCTGTACCGCCATATTCATCTACCACAATGGCCATATGGATTTTCTGGGTTTGGAATTCGCGCAGCAGATCATCAATTTTCTTCTGTTCCGGGACGAAATAGGCCGGGCGTGCCAGCTTCCGCAGATCAACTCTGGCGGTTTCTGGCTCGTCCAGAAAAGGCAGCAGGTCTTTTGCATAGATAATTCCAATGATATTATCGATCTTATCCTGGAATAAGGGCATTCTGCTGTGCATATGTTTTTTGATCAGTTCGAGCAGCTGGTTCATGTCGGAATCAACCGCTACTGAAATCATGTCAATTCGGGGGACCATAATTTCCCGCACGGTAGTTTCTCCAAACTCGAAAATGGAATGGATCATTTCCTTCTCATCCTGCTGGAGCGTTCCTTTTTCCTCACCAACATCTACGAGAGAAAGCAATTCTTCTTCTGAGAGGAGAAGTTTATTTTTGTTGATTCGGAACAGATGGGTAAGCCACTGGGTGAAAATATGAAAGACACTGACAATCGGTGAGAACAAATAAAAGAAAATCGTTAAGGGAAAAGAAAAATTGATCGCCACACGGCGGGCATTCTTTACAGCAGCAACCTTTGGTACGATTTCAGTGAAGATTAAGATTACAAACGTTACTACGATTACTTCAATGAGTATACCGATCTCGGTATCCAGATCGAGTGCCCGGCAGAAATCGAGGGTCAATATGGCCGCCAGCGAGGCAGCGCCGATATTGACGATGGTATTGCCGATGACGATAGAAATCAATAGTTTTTTTGGCTGACTTAATAGTTGCACAACCTGACGGGTTGGGGCATCTTTACGGCTCTTCAGACGTTCAATGTCAGCGGCGGAAAGCGAAAAATATGCCGTTTCCGATGCCGAAAAAAAAGCAGACAGTGACAACAGGATGGCGAAAACAGCAATATAAAATAGAATCATTAATTCCAAAACCGTAAAGTCTCCTGCGTGTATTTGACTAACATTATTTCCTCCTGGCAAACGCCTGAATACATCGGTACAGAGCTTGGGAAAATAATGACCAGAGATCAAGGATAAACAATGTTTTTGAACTTATGGATGTTGTTCCTTAATAAAGTGTACCAATTCCTAATCCCTATTCTCGAATCATCAGATCCCGTGGTGGTTTTATAGCTGATATAAATCCACGACTTTCTGAACTAATATATCTTCCTTTTTTTTCATTTCTTTGCGCAGGACCGCATTCCGGTCGTCAAGCCCCGCCAAATGCAATGTACCGTGGATAATCAGCCGGCTCAATTCCTCCATCAATGAGGTATTATAGAACGCGGCCTGATCCCGAGCCCGATCCAGGCTGATGTAAATTTCGCCCTCGATGGCATCTTTATCTCCCAGATTGAACGTCAGCACGTCAGTGAGGCTATTATCACCCAGGTATTGCTTATGCAGATCCCTGAGACGGGTATCATCCGTGATAATGACAGTAAGAGATGCTAGAGGTAACTTAAGTTTTTCAGAGGACCATTTCATTATTTTTTGCAGAACGGGTCGATTTTTTTTTAATTCAGGTCCTGTAGTGTGAATTTTTGTTTCCATTTGACCAATATTTTTCAGCTTCTATTTCTTTGGGGTGCTTTTTTTACCATCATCACCGTTCGGATACTCGATTCGTTTGTGATAAATTCCCGTCAGGACAGACATAAAACCATCTATGATCCCTTTGAGATCCCGCATCGTCAGATCGCTATGATCCAGTTCACCCTCAAGAAATCTTTTCTCTACGAGTTCTTCCACCATTTTGCGGATACGGCTGGCCGTCGGATTCTTCAAGGTACGTACTGCTGCTTCGACCGTATCGGCCAGCATTACAATCGCGGTTTCTTTCGACTGGGGAGAAGGACCGGGATAACGATAATCTTCATCATTTACTTCACTGTCTGTCTTATTCTGAAGTGCCTTATTATAAAAGAAAGACATTAGATTACGCCCGTGATGTTCCGGAATAAAATCACGGATGATTTTGGGCAGGTTATGCTTCTCCGCCATTTCAAGGCCGTTCTTTACATGTGAAGCCAGAATCAGGGCGCTCATATTTGGTGCCAGACTCTCGTGCTTGTTATTACCACCTTGTTCATTTTCAACAAAATATTCCGGTTTTACTATTTTCCCAATATCATGATAATAACTGCCAACACGCGCGAGCAGGGAATTGGCATCGATATATTTAGCTGCCGATTCCGATAAATTCCCGACAATGATACTGTGGTGGAATGTACCCGGGGCTTTAACGGCCAGCTCCTTAAGCAGCGGATGATTCAGATCAGATAATTCCAGCAATGAGATATCGGTGGTTATATCAAACAACCTTTCGAAAATGCCAAGACTCATATAGGTAATGAATGGGGATAAAATGGCATTCGGCAGGATGAAAAAAGTCAGGATCCGGATTAATTCATTCCATTCTTCGAATCTCAGCATTCCGAAGGTGAATACGATGCCAAAATAGGCAAGCATAATATAGAGTATAGCGCGGAAAATATGGTTGCGGGTACGAATATGTGTGACAGAATAGATCGAAACCAATCCGACAAAAAGGGTCATCACGATAAAGGTAAAATCAAAGCCGGTGATCCCGCCAAGCAGGAGCGCAATAATAACCGTGCCTACAAAACCGACGCCTGGATCAAAAAGGATGCCCAACAGCATAGAAGATATTGTGGTTGGGATTACATACAGTGACCAGTTCAGTGTATTGACAAATACGGCTCCCAGCGCAATCTGTAGAAAAACAAGCAAGCTCAATAGTAATAATTTTCTATTATCTCGAAAAATACGTGGCCGGTTCGCTGCCAGATAGATGACCAGCATGTAGAGGATTAAACCGATGAGGATAAACCGGGAGATCACGGAGAGGATATTTCGTACAGCTTCATGTTCGGCGCCACGTTCAGCGGTGGCCACTTCGAGTGAATACAGTTTCTGATATATTTCTTCCGTGATCCGTTCGTTGGCATCGACAATTCGTTCATTCTCATACACAATATCTTTGGCAGTTGGTACGGCCGCAATGGCTTCACGTTTTCGCTGATCGGTCTGTTCCTTATTAAACTGGATGGCAGGCTTGGCAAATTTCGTAAGTAGACGAATGAGGTTGCCGGTTGTATCCACAGAACTTATTTCAGTACCGAATATCGGCCGGTCTATGCATTCGGCTAAGGAGACTTCCTCTTCAATGCCATTTAACAATATGATTATTGCATTCTTATCCAAACTGTTTACTGAAACATCGATATAGTATTTGGTGTATAAATTTTCCAGCGCAGAATTTAGTCTGCCACTCAAATTACGGTTATCCTTAAGTAACCTATATGCCAGCACGATATCATTGCGCGCAAAAGAGATTTTCAATCGAAATGAGAGATCCTGCATAAAATTACTGAGCGAATCTTCAGTAATGGTTGAATCTATATGAAACCGGCGTAGCTCGTATAAAAATGTATTTAGCCGTTCAACCTGATATTTTACAATAGAGTCAGATTTGATAAAAACAGGTAATACTTCCTCCGCCGCTTTCTGCCTTTCTGACTCCAATTCCTTTTCATTTTTCAGGACGGAAAAAGTAAAAGGGGCGATCACCTTTTTATTGGTAATGCTGCCGATGGTGACATCCGTATATTTAAAAGACCTCTCAGGGGTGAACAACAGCGGTATAATGATCACGAGGAAAATATAATATCCCAATTTCACCAGTAATTCTGGGATGGGAATCTCACCGAATTTTGCCCGGCGAATACGTTCTATAAGATTTGGTTCTTTTTTTGTGTTTTGTTTAACCATACATCAGATCTTTTCGAGTTTCTGTAAATCGTTTTTACCGCCAAAAACCAGTAAAACATCTCCCATGTCGATGCGGTAATTCGCATCCGGGTGCACGGTTTGCTGATCTACGTGATTTGCATGCTTTTTTATCAGAATCACCTCGGCGCCGTAATCGGAGCGCAAATTCAATTCACGCAGCGTTTTTCCGATAAAGATATTAGGTGCTTCGATTTCAATCAAATGATAATTTTCAAAAACGGGCACATATCTTTGACGCAATGTCTTATGCATACCGCCTCCCAGCTCACCGGACATGTCACGCAGAAAGATTTGCCGGTTATATATTTCAATGACATCCTGCTGCCAGATGCTGCCCCTGATTTTACTTCCGTTCTGGTAAGATACCACTGGAAACACATCCAGGTTATAACGGCCGAATTTTTTCATTACATCATCCAGATTTTCATCTATAGATACCGTGACGACCTCCGGATTCATGATATCACTTGCAATCAGAATGTGTTTTAAATTTTCATAATCCACGATCGTCTGTCGAATTTCATTCAGCGACACTGATCCTATTATTTTTTCATCTTTATCGACCACATAAAAGTAACTGTGAAAACTGTTTGATAATTTTTCGATGATATTCGGAAAAGGTTCCGATTCTGGTATAATTTCTACAGAAGATTTGTAAATATCACTCACTTTGAGCGATTTCAACACATTAATTTCACGACCACCGAAAAGATTGATCCCGCGTAATTTGAGCTTCAAGGTGTAAATTGACTCCGGTTTTACCCGCATCGCAATTAATGTAGAGATAATACAGGTTATCATCAAAGGCAGGATTATTTTATAATCATTGCTCATCTCAAATATGATCAGAATCGCAGCGATGGGACCATGGGTAGCGGCAGCCACAACACCACCCATGGCAACCAATGCATAGGCACCCGGATATATATCCAGTGCAGGAAAATAGTATGCAATTACTGAACCATAGAAGCTGCCGAGCACCGCCCCGAGAAAGAGCGAGGGAGCAAATATACCCCCGGATCCGCCGGAGCCGAGACTGAGTGATGTGGCAAAAATTTTAAGAAAAACCAATGCGAGCGCTATATGCCAAATCAGGGTACCATTCAATGCGCTGGTAATCGTGTCATATCCCACGCCGAAAATTTGTGGAACAATGAGTCCGATTACGCCGATACCCAATCCCCCGAGACCGGTCTTTACCGGTTCCGGCCATTTTTTTTTGTCAAAAAACCCCTCGAATCCATACAGAGTTTTGATAAATAGCAATGCAACACCCCCTGCAAGAAAACCCAGCACCAGATAAAAGGCAAGCTCCACCGGCGATTGCAGGTGATATTTGGGAACTACAAAAGCCGGGAAGTCACCTAGAAAATGTCTGGATACGACCGTAGCCATAACGGATGAAATCACCACAGGGCTAAACTGTGGAACCGCAAAATCGCCCAGAATAACCTCAACAGCGAACAAGGCACCGGCAACTGGCGCATTAAAAGCAGCGGCAATACCGGAGGCCGCCCCACACGCAACAAAAGTGCGCATGCGCCGGGGATTGACCCGGAAAAACTGCCCGACCGTGGATCCCATGGCAGATCCGATCTGAATGACCGGCCCCTCACGGCCAACTGATCCGCCGGAAGCAATATATACCGCCGATGCGACCAGTTTGGCAATGACCACCCGCGGGCGGATGATACCATTCCGTAAAGCGATGGCCTCCATAACCTCCGGCACCCCATGTCCTTTAGCTTCCCGGGCAATAAACCGTATGATCAGGCCAACGAATAATCCCCCGCTTGTTGGGATAATCAGCTTCCAGAACCAGTCAATTTCATTGATGGTTCCTAAATTAAATTCACCATTCCAGAATAGATGTTCGAACGCACGAATCATATGTTGTATCCCGACGGCACCGAATCCCCCCAAAATACCGATGATTACAGCGACAGTAAGTACGAAGGAGTGTTCTCCCAGCTTAAAACGTTCGATCAGCTTCGCAGTTTTCTTGGAAAAATGGTGAAATGCTATATTTTTAGGATTGGCAGGGTCGTCCATTTAGCGGATTTATTTTTGGATGGATTTCACTTTGTTGTGTTCATCCACAAGTATTGCAATTGGCCGATGATGTGCTACCTCTTCGGGGGAAAGATTTATATATGTGATAATGATTGTGAGATCTCCGATACTGCCCAGTCTTGCAGCGGCGCCATTGAGGCATATCTCTCCGGATCCTTCTTTGCCTTCAATGGCATATGTACTGAACCGCTGGCCATTGTTGATATTAACCACATCCACTTTTTCATAGGGAAGAATATCCGCCTGACGCATCAACACGGGATCGATCGTTAAACTGCCCTCATAGTTCAGATTGGCATCTGTCACCGTCGCCCGGTGGATTTTTGATTTTAATAGTGTCCGGTACATCGAACACGATCTCCTCGTTCATATTTATAAAATCCTCTGAATTTACATATCACTCATTTTTTTTTCAACTAAAAGTTATCAACGCGCACTTCCGGCTTGGATGGGGAATTTACACGCAATAGTCTCCAGGCCTTTTTCTCTTTGCCTTTCTGGCAATCCTTGGATAAATTACTTATTGTACCACTTATTCAAGGAGAGCTACCATGACTGCCATTGTGGATGTAATGGCCAGAGAATTACTGGATTCACGCGGAAATCCGACCGTTGAGGTGGAAATTTTTCTCGAGAGTGGCGCAAACGGACGTGCAGCTGTGCCATCCGGGGCGTCAACCGGTGAACATGAAGCAAACGAATTACGTGATAATGATGCTAAAAGATACATGGGTAAAGGAGTTCTGAGGGCAGTAAACAATGTAAACGAAATCATCGCAGAGAGTCTGATCGGTCTTGATGCAACCGATCAAGTGGGCATTGACATGCTGCTGCTGGATCTTGACGGAACTGCCAACAAGAGTAAACTTGGTGCTAACGCCATACTCGGTGTATCCCTGGCTGTTGCCAGAGCCGCTGCGGAAGCCCTGGGACTGCCTTTGTTCCAGTATCTGGGCGGTGTAAATGCCAAAGTGCTGCCAGTCCCAATGATGAACATTTTAAATGGTGGATCGCACGCTGATAATAATGTTGATCTGCAGGAGTTCATGATCGTTCCGGCCGGTGCTCCAAGTTTCAGAGAAGGTTTACGCATGGGCGCGGAGATTTTCCATAATCTTAAAAAAGTCCTTCATGGCAAAGGATATAATACGGCTGTGGGCGATGAAGGCGGCTTTGCACCTGATCTGAAATCCAATGAGGAAGCGATCGAAGTCATCCTTGAAGCCATCACCAAAGCGAAATATAAGGCCGGTAAGGATGTATTTCTGGCTCTGGATCCGGCATCCAGTGAGTTTTATGATACAACAAAGAAAAAGTATATTCTTGCTTCGGAAAAACGTGAACTTACTTCCGAAAAAATGGCCGATTTTTATGCCGATTGGGTTAAAAAATACCCGATCATCTCAGTTGAGGACGGCATGGCTGAAGACGATTGGGAGGGGTGGAAGATCATTACTGAAAAAATCGGTAAAAAAGTTCAACTGGTTGGAGACGACCTGTTTGTAACAAACACCAAACGGCTTAGCGAGGGTATCCGGAGAGGTATCGCCAATGCAATCCTGATCAAAGTAAATCAGATCGGAACTCTGACCGAAACACTGGATGCGATAGAAATGGCGCATAAAGCAGGCTACAGTGCCGTGATTTCGCATCGTTCCGGCGAGACTGAAGATAGTACGATAGCCGACCTTGCAGTGGCTACAAATGCAGGTCAGATCAAAACCGGGTCGGCATCGCGCAGTGACCGGATTGCCAAGTATAATCAGCTGCTGCGCATTGAGGAAATACTTGCCGATACGGCCCAGTATCGCGGCATCGGGGAGTTTAAACAGCTGGTCAAGAAGTGATAGAGCCAAAAGCAGCTGAATCATAATCACGCCATGAGTTTGTTGCCTGTAACCGCGACAAAATCATGGGTGTACATTTTTTGATGTCAATAAAATGTCTTTGATAAGAATTCTTACAGGCTGCGGGGGAGTTCGAAGGTTTCCAATCGGTATCCTAATTGGGATATAGTAATCATATGGCAAAACCACCATTAAGAACTAGAAAAGGATCATTCCGGTCAATTTTACAGGATTTGAACCGTAAAAAGCGAACCAGACAACTGTTCTGGGTGGGTGTGTTTCTGATTGTGCTGCTATTTATTTCCTCCGGACCCCGTGGGACGGTGCAGTTACTGAAATTCGTCAGTCAGAAACAGGAATTAGAAGAAGAGATAAAGGGATTGGAGGCGAAGAAAAAGGAACTGGAAGCTCTTAAAGAAAAAATAGAGAAGGATCCTGATTATATTGAGAAAATTGCCCGTGAAAAATATAAGATGCGAAAAAAAGAAGAAAAAGTCTACCAGATTGTTGAAGAAGAAGACTGAGCCCTGATAAGGTTCAATGCGTAAAATCCTCGCCATAGCCGTATTTCTGATATTCAAAATCGTATTTGCCCAACCGTTTGTTTTGCCGACCGAGAACGTTTTCCAGACCAATTTTTTAAGAGGAGAATTTGATGAGTGGAACTGGCTGGGTAATTTCAATTATTATAAGGAACCGGTTGTTGGGACCGGTATCAGTTTCAGGGATAATTTTCTCTCTAGCCATTTCCGGGATAGCCGCCTCTGGCGGGAACAAAATAATCTGGAAGGCTATTTATATTTAAAAACTCCAAACACGTATCATGGAATCTACGCAAAATCATGGTACCTTCAGGACCTGAGAAACCAGGAAATAACCTCACGTTTTGGCAACCATTCAATGGGCTTGAAGGCCCAGTACAATATGGGGTCTTTCTTCATTCTAAGACCGTATGCCGGTTATCAGAAGTCTGAAAATCAAAGTCTGATTGACTGGGGATGGGATCTCGGCATCGATGCAAGACTGAATAAATACCCGCTTGGAGATTACCAGACCGATGTGCATATTCAGTCGGATCAAGACCTGTATCCTTTAAGACAAAATGCCTTTAATGCATTCGATGTTCGGTTGAAGACGCATTTTTCAGCTTTGGCGAGCGACTCTCTGATGGTGCATTATAGTAAGGATAACCAGGAGTATTTTGCCTCGGATGGCATCAGTCTGATTGATGTTCAGATTGAAAATATGGGATTTGAAAATTTTCTATATTATCAGGTCTCCCCGCATAATCAAATCGAATTTAATACGCTTCTGCTCTCCCGCACAGTCGATGATAATACCCCTGATGCTAAAAATCGGAGGGATGTGGAGCGATTCGAAAACACGCTGTTTTTTCGCCATACCGGAGGCAGACTTTCGATGCTGCTGAGTGTTCACACGTTCCAGGAGATCCAGGATAATCTCGACGTGGTTACCGATAGTAAGGCCATGCAGACCAGTCTCCGGGCTGATTTTTACTATCGTTTAAATTCCCGTGATATTGTCAGACTGAAACTGGGATTGATCAAATTTCAGTATGATACGCCGGATACGGTGACGAATAACGATGATCGAGACGAATCCCGTTTTATAGGTTCCATTGAATATTCAAGGCGGTTCAGTAATCTGTTTGAAGCCAATATCGAGTTTTTTACCAACCTCTATCATAAACTTTATATTTTCCGGGAACAAAGCGCTAATAATAACCGCAACCGGATCTACAAATTACAGGCCTCAACCCGATATTCCAACCAACGCTTCCGAAACATTCTGTTAACCTATGTGCTTGCCAATTATACAATCTATGATTTTGATGCGCAGTTCACCAACCGGCGTAGTTTTGTGTTTCGTAAGTATGTTCTGGCGGATTCCCTCGAGATACAGGTTTTACCAAGGACGGCGCTGGGATTTCTCGGCAGACTTGAATTGGATGATCGGGGTACATTTTATGAGGAGGATTTCACACAGGGCCTGCTTGAGTCCGGGCGTAGTATTTTCTACGATTTCTATCTGGAACAAAAAAGTGTTTTTAATTTTACTGTAATGGCAGGGGTTTCTGTTTATCAGCGTGACAGCTGGCGGTATATGCCGGCAAAAATTCAGGACAGGAAAATCCGCAAAACGAGCCCGTACATCAGAATCCTCTATCCAATCAGCCGGCACATCCGGTTTAACGCTTATTTATGTTTAACAATGCTGCGCGACGAGGGACGGATTAATACTGATTATCCCGTGGGAAATTTAAATTTAATGTTTCTGTTCTAGAGCATAGAGCCCGGGATGTAAACGGCAGGAAGGCAAATACTACAGAACTGCAGGTCAAAATTCAGCAAACGATACAAGTAAAGCATGATATGATACCAGATAGTGCGTGAAATTACAACACTTTTATATTTTAACAACTTAATTATTAAGTAACCGAGTGTCTCTTATTTACTGTCTCAAGTCAAATGTATTGCGGTTCAGGTTTCTTTATTTTGGTTGACTGCATTTGGCTATTTTAATAAATTGAAAAAGCTGTTGGAATGATCAAAAAGTAAAAATAACCTTAATCATGCGGGATTTGTCTCGATAATAAGAATTATCCGATATGTTTTCAATCCACAAAAAACAGCAGGGATTCAAATTTGATCCATTCAATATTGAATCGAAGGATAAAAGAATTCAGTTCGAACGCCTCGGTTCATCGGTCAGAACAAAACCGTTATGGTGGTATCTTATGGTGTTTATTATTGTTTTGATCATATACTGGTATCTAAAAGATAATCTATAATTTGCGCATCCACCTGGAGGTAGAATGATTCAGATCAGTGAAATTCTCAAGAAAGTACCCATCTTCCGGATGCTCGGAAAAGAAAGTATAGATTTTATTGTCGAGCGCCTCAAATTCAAAACTTTCGATCAGAAAGCGGTGATTTGCAATATCGGAGATCCGGGTGACGCAATGTATATCATCATCACCGGAAGGGTGGATATCTGTATATATACACAGGACGGGACAGAACAGGTGGTGGCGACACTGGGACCCGGCGACTATTTTGGTGAAATGGCTTTGCTCACAGGTGAAACCAGATCAGCCACTGTGCGTGCCTCAGAACCCTCAGAAATGTTCTTGCTCTATAAAGAGGATTTTGATGTGATTCTTGAACGTTTTCCATCGATTTCTTTGAGCATGGGCAAAATCGTGAGCCAGAGATTGCGCGAAACACTCAAGAAAGCCACCCAGCTGCCGGGACGGGGAGATCTTAAAGATACCGGTCTGAAAGGAATGATCAAGGACCGGGCGGTGGTCGAGTTGATCAGCTTTTGCGAAAGTAATTCTCTGACCGGCACCCTGACGTTGACAAAGGAAGGACAGGTGGGAGTGTTCGAATATACCAAAGGGGAAGTGACGTCAATTAAACTGGGTGATAAAAAGGATGATGAAGCACTGGATACCATGCTTGGATGGTCCGAAGGGGAATTCGAGATTAAGTCAAAACCCCTGACCCTGGAGAAAAAGGAGAAGAAGACTGAAGAGATCAAGAAGATCCTTATTGTCAATAACAGCCTTGTAGTCAGAAAATTAATTGAGCGTGCGTTCAGGGGGCTTGGATATCAGGTGGCCACGGCCGAAAATATTTCTAAATCCAACGTCTTAATAACACAGTCGACACCTGATATCATCATTACTGATGTAAAACTTGCAGATGGGCAGGGACTCGACTTGTGCCGGTCAGTAAGGGAGAAAAACCCGATATCCTTCATTTTCCTAGCTGATGATTCGGTGAAAACTGAATTTGAACAAGAATTAAATTCACTCGGAAAAGCGGTGCTGACAAAAACCCATGAGGTCAGTGAGATAGTCAAACTTGTTGAAAATATGATCTAGGATGAGCGAAGAGACCATTGGTTATCTAAAACAGGTAATTCCATTTAAAGATCTTTCGGAAGAAAGCCTTCGGGCGATCAGCCAAGATGTCTCGCATGTTGAATTTCCGGAAGGACTGGTAATTATACGAGAGGGGGATGAGGGCGACAGTCTGTATATTATAAAATCCGGCACAGTTCAGGTATATATTAATGGTCCGGAAAAGGATGAAAAAATAATTCTGACCAAACTTTCCGAAGGTGATTATTTCGGAGAGATGTCACTGATTACCGGTGAACCAAGGTCGGCCACTGTCGAAACGACATCAAATGTGTCCCTCCTGCGTCTGGATAAGGATGGTTTTCAGCGTCTCATAAGCAATAATCCGAAAGTATCCCTGTCTCTCTCGCATATGCTGAGCCAGCGTCTGAAACAGGCTAACATCAAGCGTGCGGAGACAGAAAAATTTTATCATGCCAAAATAACTCAATCCGGATCACTCTCGGAGATTTCATTTTACGAGCTCCTGCGTTTCTGTGAACAGAATGCCCTCACCGGCAGAGTAAAAGTGGAAAACGCTGAAAATGTGGCGGAACTATCATTTTTGAAAGGGATCGTACAATCTGTGGAACTCGGTAATCTTACCGAAGATCAGTCAATGGATACATTGATGCAGTGGCGTGAGGGAACTTTTGTGATCGAACCTTCATTTTTTACCCAAGATGAGTCGATTGTCACAAATCCTGAACATGAAAACGGAGAGATCGGGGAGACGGAAAAGATAACTGATCACCAAGACAGACCCGAAACCGTTTCTGAATCCAGAGACGAACCGGAAAAACCTGAGGTCAGCTATGAAAGCGCCGATTTTACCCATGATGAATCGGCTATCACAAATCCTGAACAGGAAAACGGGGAGATCGGAGTGACGGAAGAGATTACTGATCACCAAGACGGATCTGAAACCGATACTGGATCCACAGACGAACCGGAAAAACCTGAGGTCAGCTCTGAAAGCGCCGATTTTACCCATGATGAATCGGCTATCACAAAACCTGAACAGGAAAACGGGGAGATCGGAGAGACGGAAGAGATATCAGATCATCAAGACAGACCTGAAACCGTTTCTGAATCCACAGACGAACCGGAGAAGCCGGAGGTCGGCTCTGAAAGCGCCGAATGGGCGCAGAGTTCCGATAAATCAGCAGCTGTTGAAGAAGCAACTGTATCGCAAACCGAGACCCTCACCACTCAGGAGATCGTCGAAAAATTATTGAATGACACATTGAGAAGGTTAATATCGATTGTCGGGTCACAACTTTTACGCGAAAATCTTGTTGCTTCCCAGGAACAGCTGGTTCCTTTTTTCCCAACTCTTGAATCTTTAAAGGCCTCTTTTTCACCGGAGTTCAGAGTCGAACTATCCCTTGATGGTCAATGGACTGAGAAGCAGACCCTGGCTATCGCCGTATTTCTCCAATCCGTATTGAAGCGCTGCAGTACACTGGTCATCGGTATGTGTTATCTTGACATCCGAGAAATAGCCGGCTCCCATGCGGCTCACCTCGATAGAATATCTTTTTTCGATTACATCACACACGCGGGTGAATTGGCACAGTTGCGATAAAAGAAAAAAGAATGTCAGATTTATTAGGCTTATATCCCCTGGCTGAGCAGTATGCGTGATCTTTTCGAGGAAATAAAACGCGCGTTATCAAGCAGCTGTATAACAATCTCGAAACCGTTCATTTGTTATCATTTGCCTATTGTTTCCTGAATAATATTCCTGAGCCTATGTTTTTTTTTGTTTTAAGGCTTGAACCTTCATCAATCCGTCTCACCAAATACTCAAATGCGTCATCCACCGAATCGCTGAAATGAAACAAATTCAGGTCTTCCGCATTAATTGTACCCCATTTTACCAGAGTCTTGAAGTCAACTACCTCATTCCAGAATTCGCTTCCGAATACGACGATCGGCATATTTTTCCGTAGCTTATGAGTCTGGATAAGGGTAAGTACTTCCATTAATTCATCTAAAGTCCCGAATCCGCCAGGCATGATCACCATCGCCTTTGCCAGATAGGCGAACCAGAATTTTCGGATAAAAAAATAATGAAATTCAAACTTCAATTCTTCGGTAATATAGGGATTTGGAAGCTGTTCCATGGGTAAACTGATATTCATTCCGATAGACTTTCCACCGGCCAGATATGCACCTTTATTGGCGGCTTCCATCATGCCCGGGCCGCCGCCGGTACAGATATAATATCGCTGTCCCCTTGACTTGTCTTTCATGGCCCATTCGGTCAGTCTGCGCGCCAGTTCCACAGCATCTTCATAATATTCGGCCAGGCGCAACTGCATTGGTGTAGGATTTTTAGTATTTGTTTTCAGATGTTGGTGGTCAATTGATCGGGCGGAACCGAAAAAAACAATACTGTTTTTTATACCGTATTTTCGAAATCTCGCCAGAGGTTCGTGATATTCTGCTAAAATTCTTATCGTTCTGGCTTCTGGTCCGTTCAGAAATTCCAGATTTCCATAAGCTTTAAGCGGTCTTTTAGATTGCGGCATAAGGATGTTCCTTGTATTTTAAACTACGGTTAAATCTTATGTTCAGCATCCTGTGGAAAATGGCCAAAGATGCATGGCCAGAGGATCCGGTACAATAGTACAAAATATACGCATATCATCTCATTTTTTTGAACGCTTAGTTTAAATAATGTAATTTACAAGATCAACTTCATGAGTGATTTTGCACCTCGGAGGGCGTATGTATAAAACAGCAATGTTACTGGTTTTAATGAGCTTAGTATATGCGTGTACAGAACAGGGGAGAAAAATGGATAATGTACAATTCCGTGAATCACTAATAGGTTTTCTTGAAAAACAACCGGGGGAAGTATCAATATCACTTGATATTCCTGCAGGAAATATTTATATCGGGATAAATGATTCTGTGATTATGCACGCGGCCAGTACAATGAAGGTTCCGGTAATGATTGAGGCTTTTCGTCAGGTTGATGCGGGAAGGATCACCCTCGAGGATTCGGTTCCGGTCATCAACCGTTTCAGCAGCCTCATCGACGGTTCACCCTATTCATTGGATATTGCCGATGATGGGGGCGAAAGTCTTTACGACCGGATCGGTAAGCATGAATCAGTCCACCAACTGATCACGAATATGATCCAATACAGCGGTAATCTGGCGACGAATATTCTGATCGAATATCTGGGAATTGGAAATATACAAAAAACAGTAGCTTCTCTGGATGCACCGGAAATGATGATTCTGCGGGGTGTGGAGGATATAAAGGCCTATCAGGCGGGGCAGAGCAATACAACCAGTGCCCGTGCATTAACGAAATTGTTCCGGGCAATCATGGAGGGTACCGCAGCCGGGTCAGAAAGTACTTCGGAAATGATCAACATCCTGCTGGGGCAGCGATTCAGTGATAAAATTCCTGCAGGCCTGCCGGAAGGGGTAAAGGTCGCTCATAAAACCGGCTCGATCACCGGCATTGATCATGACGGGGGTATAATATATCCACCAGGAAAGCCGCCGTATATCCTTACGGTTCTCACGCGTGGTTTTAAGGACCGGGAGAAGGCAAAAGCCTGTATTGCGGAGG
>Ga0209536_100001893_pt1 | contig 34303 bp, 27 predicted proteins | sample DeeMarSeWOR28_12_FD_187461 | JGI IMG/M metagenome (GOLD analysis project Ga0209536, IMG submission 187461) | Marine sediment microbial communities from White Oak River estuary, North Carolina - WOR-2-8_12 (SPAdes) (version 2) | ecosystem: Environmental > Aquatic > Marine > Intertidal zone >...
GTCGCAAGCCGGAACTCGGCCAGCGCAGGCTCGAGGTAGCTGCGCGCCACCGGCTGCGCCGGATCGACATCCGCCACGCGCTTCTCATAGAGGCGCCCCGTCTCCTCGACAAACAGTGGGTTGTCGGGCTCGAGCCGGCGCGCCTCGATCAGGGCCACGCGCGCCGCGACCCAACGAGCCGGTGTCGGCGCAACGCCCTGCCGGTCCCAGGCGTCGAGCACGCTGCGCGCCGGAAAGTATGCGAGATCGGCCAGACCGCGCAGCGCCGCGCCATGGATGACGACGAAAAGCAGTGTTGCGGCGCCGAGCGCGAAAACGGAGCGCATCGGCGCGGACGCTTCAGTTCGGGCTGGCGAGCTGCCCGCCGCCGCCACCGCCAAGGCCGCTGACACCGGCACTCGTCTCAGAAGACGTCGTGACCGACGCCCCGACGAGCCCGCCTGGCGTGCCAGGGATCCAGTAATTGATCATCGCGACGACTTCATTGATCGGCACGCCCGCGGCGAGGGCCCCGGCGCGCACCGCCTCGCGCGGCCCACCGGTATTGAGCACGGCACCGATCGCCACCAAGGGCGCGACGCCGGCGTTGATCATCGCCGCGGTCACCAGCCCCGGCTCGAGGCCGGCGCCGAGCGCATCGCCGGCCACCTCGTTCACCGTGCGGCCCGCTGCGACCTGCGTGGCAACCTCAGCTTCGATTTCGGCGAGTGTCATGCCCGGTCGGAACTGGGCCAGCGCGAGCGGTATCGCGGCCGCCAAGGCCAACGCAAGAGCAAGTTTTTTCAGCACATTCATCGCAGGCGCTTCCGGCTGAACGCGGTGCAAAAAGTATACGCCCGCCCATCGGGAAAGGCTGCGGCATACGCCCGCTAGCGGCGGGACGGCCAGCCGCCGTCCGAACCCAGCGGCCGCGAACGATCGGCGCCCGGCGGCGGGCCGAGCAACCCCCTCATGACGCGCGCCGCCTCCGGGTGGCCCTGCTCGGCGGCGCGCGCGTAATACTCGAGCGCCTGCGACGGGTCGGCCGTCACCCCGCGCCCCTCGTCGACCATGCGCGCGAGGCCATAAAGCGCCTCAGGCTCGTCTTCCTCGGCGAGCGTGCGATAGAGCGCCAGCGCCCTCGCATAGTCAGGCTCGCCGCCCTCGCCGGCGGCTAGCGCACGTGCCAGTCGCAGCATCGCCGGGCGATGCCCCGTCTCCGCGGCGAACCGCAATTGCGCGAGCGCGCGCAGGCGATCCGATTGCTCCATTTCGCCCGACAGCCGCAGCGCGCCCGCGCGGTACGCCGCCTCGACATTGCCCTGCGCCGCCGCGCGGTCGAACCAGGCGAGCGCCTCGGCGAGCTGCTTCTCGCCGGCGGTGCCCGATTCGAGCAGCCGCCCGGCGGCGAGCTGCGCTTCGGCAATGCCGGCGTTTGCGGCGATCAGGTCGTACTCGAGCGCCCGCGGCAGATCGCGGTCGATCGCCGTGCCCACCTCGAGCATCGCGCCGAGGCGCAGCGCCGAGGCCGCGACGCCTGCCTTCGCCGCCTCCTCGTACAGCGCCGCGGCACGTGCCTGGTCGCGGCTGACGCCAACGCCCCGCTCGTAGAGGAAGGCCAGGTTGTGCTTCGCCGGCGCGTAGCCCGCGGCGATCGCCTTCTGGTACGCCTCGCGCGCCCGCGCCGCATCCTTCTCGACGCCGAGGCCCTCCTGGTAGAGAAAGCCGAGATTGACCTCGGCCTCAGGCAGACCCTGCGCCGCCGCGCGCGCGTACGCGTCACGCGCCTTTTCGAGATCCTTGTCCGTGCCGATGCCGTTCTGCAGCAGGAAGCCGAGCATGTTCTGCGCCTGCGGGTGCCCGCGCTCCGCGGCGCGCGCGGCAAGTGCGAAGGCCTGCCGCGCGTCGCGTTCGAACCCTACGCCTGCGTACACGCGGCGCGCGAGCTCGTACTCGGCCGCGGCTTCCTTGCGCTTCGCCGCGGCGAGCAGTTCGTCGTTTGTGCGCTCATCGGCGGCGATCGCCAGAACAGCGAAAGCGCCTATCAGGGCGACCCCCGGGATCAGACCCTTGTGGATAACTCTGGCGATGGCAGCAATCAAATGACGACTTCGAATAGAGTTATCCACAAGGGTCTGACCCCATTTATCCATTTACCATCACGCCTCGCCATGCCCGCGCACCTCCGCTCCCTCGTCGAAAAGTTCCGCAGCCGTTCGGCGAAAGTCGGCGTGCTGGGGCTCGGCTACGTCGGCCTGCCGCTCGCGCTGCGCTTCGCCGAGGCCGGCCTCCCCACGCTCGGCTTCGACATCGATCCCGAGAAAGTCCTCACGCTACAGCGCGGTGAAACCTACATCAAGACGATCGCCCCAGAGCGCATCGCCGCGGCACGCGGCAAAGGCATGGACGCGACCACCGACACTGCGCGCGCCGCCGAGATGGATGCGCTCGTCATCTGCGTGCCGACGCCGCTCACCGAAGCGCGCGCGCCCGACCTGAGCTTCGTCATCGCGACGATCGAAGCGCTGCTGCCGCAGCTGCACGCGGGGCAGCTCGTCTCGCTCGAGAGCACCACCTACCCCGGCACCACCGCCGAAGAGCTCGCGCCGCGCATCGCGGCGCGCGGCCTCACGCTGGGCGAGGATCTTTTTCTCGTCTACTCGCCCGAGCGCGAGGACCCCGGCAACACGCGGTTCGACACGCGAACGATCCCCAAGCTGGTGAGCGGCACGACGCCCGCCTGCCTCGAAGCCGGCGTCGCGCTCTACGAACAGGCCGTCGACCGCGTGGTGCCGGTGAGCTCGACGCGCGCCGCCGAGATGGCCAAGCTCTTGGAGAACATCCACCGCGCGGTGAACATCGGCCTGGTCAACGAGATGAAGATCGTCGCCGACCGCATGGGCATCGACATCCACGAGGTGGTGCGCGCCGCCGCCACCAAGCCTTTCGGCTTCACGCCGTACTACCCCGGCCCGGGGCTGGGCGGACACTGCATCCCGATCGACCCGTTCTACCTCGCCTGGAAGGCGAGGAAGTATGGCGTCGAGGCGCGCTTCGTCGAGCTGGCCGGCGAGGTCAACCGCGCGATGCCCGAGTGGGTCGTCGGCAAGATCGAGCACGCGCTCGCCGAGCGGGACACAGAGATAAAGGGGAGCCGAATCCTCGTTCTCGGTCTGGCCTACAAGAAGAACGTCGATGACGTGCGCGAGACCCCCGCGGCCGAGATCCTGGAATTGCTACAGTCCCGTGGCGCGAAGGTCGATTACTCAGACCCCCATGTGCCGCGATTCCCGCGCATGCGCGCACACCATTTTGAACTCGAAAGCGTGCCGCTCGACGCAAAGACGCTCGGGCGCTATGACTGCGTCGTCCTCGTCACCGACCACGATGCATTTGATTACGCGCTCATCAGCAACCACGCTCAAATTCTGGTCGACACGCGTGGCCGATACGACGATCCGGCTCCGAATATCGTTCGCGCCTGACGCGAACTTCGAATCCCGGGACGCATGCGACAATTCGATTCCGTGGGACGTTAGGGCGAGGAGGATCTCATGGGCACGGTCCAGGAAGGCAACCTGAGCGCCACTCGGCTGGCGCTTTCCTACCAGAGCGGGTTCTGGAATCTCCATTCCAGCGAGGCGATCGCCGGCGCGCTGCCGCTCGAACAGAACTCGCCGCAGAAAACGCCGCTCGGGCTGTACCCCGAGGTGCTCTCGGGCACCGCGTTCACCGCGCCGCGCGCGGAGAACCTCTCGACCTGGATGTATCGCCTGCGGCCCTCGGCGATGCACGCGCCGTTCAAGCGCGGGGGTAACGGCCTGCTGCGCTCGGGGCCGTTTGCCGAGGTCGAGACGCCGTTCAATCGCCTGCGCTGGGACCCCCTGCCGCTGGCCGACGCGCCGACCGATTTTCTCGAGGGCCTGATCACGCTCGCGGGCTCGGGCGACGCGGCCTCGCAAGCGGGCATCGCGGTGCACGTCTACCGCGCCAATCGCTCGATGACCGAGCGCTATTTCTGCAATGCCGACGGCGAGATGATGTTCGTGCCGCAGCAGGGCGAGATCCTGCTGTTCACCGAGCTCGGCCGGCTGACGGTGGCGCCGGGCGAGGTCGCCGTGATCCCGCGCGGCATGAAGTTCAAGCTGGAGATCGTGCGCGAGGCAGTGCGCGGCTACCTGTGCGAGAACTACGGTCAGCCGTTCCGCCTGCCCGAGCTCGGCCCGATCGGCGCGCAGGGGCTGGCGCAGGCGCGCCATTTCCTCGCCCCGGTGGCGGCCTACGAGGAGCGCGACGCGCGCTGCGAGATGGTGAGCAAGTTCATGGGCGCGCTGTGGACGACCGAGCTGCCGCATTCGCCGCTCGACGTCGTCGCCTGGCACGGGCGCTACGCGCCATACAAGTACGACCTGTCGTTGTTCATGGCGGTGAACACGGTGAGCGTCGACCACGCCGACCCGTCGATCTTCACCGTGCTGACCTCGCCCTCCGGGCAGCCGGGCACGGCGAATTGCGACTTCGTCATCTTCCCGCCGCGCTGGGTGGTCGCCGAGCACACGTTCCGCCCGCCGTGGTTCCACCGCAACCTGATGAGCGAGCTGATGGGCCTGGTGCGCGGCGTGTACGACGGCAAGGCCGAGGGCTTCGTGCCGGGTGGCGTATCGCTGCACAACTGCATGGCGGCGCATGGGCCCGACGCTACGACCTACGACAAGGCGTCGAGCGAGGCGCTCGAGCCGGTGCGCTACAAGGACACGCTCGCGTTCATGTGGGAGTCGCGCTACGTCTTTCGCCCGACCAAGTTCGCAATGGACGCGCCGCAGCTGCAGAAGCACTACGACGCGGTGTGGGACGGCTTCCGCAAGCCGGCGATTTGACGATAATGGGGTCAGACCCCGAGGTCGCGCCTGCATCGGCATGAGGCTGAACCCAACGCATAACCCCAAGCGCAGGAGCTGGGTCGAGTCGGCGAACGCCGAAGGCTGCGAGTTCCCGATCCAGAACCTGCCGTTCGGCGTGTTTCGCCGCAAGGGCACGGACGAAGCGCCGCGCGGCGGGGTGGCGATCGGCGATGCGATCGTCGATCTCGCCGCCTTCGCCAAGGCGGCGCGGTTGCGCGGCGCGGCGCGCGAAGCGGCGCGCGCATGTGCCGGGCCAACGCTCAACTCGCTGCTCGAACTTGGTCGCGGGCACTGGAGCGCGCTGCGCCACGCACTGTCGCGCGCGCTGGCGCTCGGCGAGCCCGGCTGGGAGGCGCGCAAGGCGAATCTTTCTGCGCATCTCGTGCCGATGGCCGAAGCCGAGCTGCTGCTGCCGGTCGCGATCGGCGACTACACCGACTTCTACACCTCGGTTTTCCATGCGACCAACATCGGTCGCATGTTCCGCCCCGACAACCCGCTGATGCCGAACTACAAGTGGGTGCCGATCGGCTATCACGGTCGCGCCTCCTCGGTGGTGGTATCCGGCACGCCGGTCGTTCGCCCGAGCGGGCAGACCAAGGCCCCCGATGCCGCGGCGCCGAGCTTCGGCCCGTGCAAGCGGCTCGATTACGAAGTCGAGCTCGGCTTCGTCGTCGGCGCAGGTAACCGCCTCGGCGAAGCCATCCCACTCGCCGCCGCGCTCGATCACGTGTTCGGCGTGGTGCTGCTCAACGACTGGTCGGCGCGCGACATCCAGGCCTGGGAATACCAGCCGCTCGGCCCGTTCCTTGCCAAGAGCTTCGCCACCACGGTGTCGCCGTGGATCGTGACCATGGAGGCGCTCGAACCCTACCGCGTGCCCGCGTTCAGACGCGAGGCAGGCGATCCCGCGCCGCTGCCGCATCTGTTCGACGCAACCGATCAGTCCGAAGGGGGCTACGCGATCGAGGTGGAGATGTGGCTGCGCTCGGCGAAGATGCGTGATGCGCAGCTGCCGCCGCATCGACTGTCGCTGGGCAGCTACGCCAGCTGCTACTGGACGCTGGCGCAGACCGTGGCGCACCACGCCTCCAACGGCTGCAATCTGCGCGCCGGCGACCTGCTCGGCTCGGGGACGATCTCGGGGCCCGAGCCGGGTTCGCAGGGCGCGCTGATCGAGATCACCCAGGGCGGCAAGAACCCGGTGTCCCTGCCCGGCGGCGAGACGCGGACCTTCGTCGAGGACGGCGACGAGGTCGTCCAGCGCGGCCGTTGCGCGCGCGACGGATATGCGACCATAGGATTCGGCGAGGCCGCCGGCCTCGTCCTTCCGGCAAAGTTATCCACAGGGGTCTGACCCCGTTATTGTTAAATGAAGCTCGCCACACTCAAGGATGGAACGCGCGACGGCGCATTGCTCGTCGTCTCGCGCGACCTGAAAAAGGCCGTTCCGGCCGACCACATCGCGCCGACGCTGCAGGCGGCGCTCGACGATTGGGATTACCTCGCGCCGCAGTTGCAGGCGCTCTACGAAGAGCTGAACGCGGCGCGGTCCAATCGCGCGTTCCGCTTCGATCCCGCACATGCGATGGCGCCGCTGCCGCGCGCGCACCAGTTCGCCGACGGCTCAAGCTATCTGATCCACGCCGAGCTCATCCGCCGTTCGCGCGGCCAGAAGGAATTTCCCGGCTGGTGGAAGAAGGAGCCGCTCATGTACCAGGGCTGCTCCGATCCCTTCCTCGGCCCACGCGACGACATCGTGGTCGCCGACGAGGACGACGGCATCGATCTCGAGATGGAACTGGCGATCATCACCGGCGACGTGCCGATGGGCATCGAGCGCGACAAGGCCTCGCAGCATATTCGCCTCTTCATGGTGATGAACGATGTCAGTCTGCGCAACCTCGTCGGCCACGAGCTTGAAAAAGGCTTTGGCTTTCTGCATGCCAAGCCGCCTTCGGCGCTCTCGCCGGTCGCGCTCACCCCCGACGAGCTCGGCGATGCCTGGGACGGCCGCAAGCTGCACGGCACGATCCGCGCCTGGGTGAACGGCGAGCTGCTCGGCGAGCCCGATGCGGGTGACGACATGCAGTTCGATTTCCTGCGCCTCATCGTGCACGCCGCGAAGACGCGGCCGCTGCCCGCGGGCACCGTGATCGGGTCGGGCACGGTGTCGAACCGCGATCGCAAGCGCGGCGCGGGCTGCCTGTTCGAGCGCCGCGCCGAAGAGATCCTGAAGAAGAAGGAAGCGAAGACGCCGTTCCTCAAGTACGGCGACACGGTGAAGATCGAGATGCGCGACGCCGACGACCGGCCGCTGTTCGGTGCGATCGAGCAGTCCGTCGCCGCGCCCGCCAGGCGCGGCGCGGCGCAGCCCGAGGCCGGGGCCGAAGAATCCGCCGAGAACGACTCGCCCGAGGCCGCGACCGCCGAATGAATCCACGCTTCGCCTGCGCCTTGGCAGCGCTCGCGGGTGCGGGCCTGCTCGGTTTCGGCTACTTCCTGCAGCACGTGAAGGGCCTGGAGCCCTGCCCGCTGTGCCTCGTGCAGCGCGCCTTCTTCTACCTGCTGATCGTCGTCTTCATGCTGTGCGCGATTCACGGGCCGCTCGGCTGGGGCCGGCGCATCTACGGATTCGTCGCCATGCTGTTCGCCGCCGGCGGCTTCGCCACCGCGTCGCGCCAGGTGTGGCTGCAGCACCTGCCGGCCGACAAAGTGCCCGCCTGCGGGCCCGACCTCGCCTTCATGCTCGAGAACCTGCCGCTCGCGCGCACGCTGGAAAAACTCTTCGCCGGATCGGGACAATGCGCCGAAGTGCAGTGGACCTTTCTCAGCCTGTCGATCGCCGAGTGGGCCCTCGCGTGGTTCGCGGCGTTTTTCCTGCTCGGTCTCTGGCTTCTTATCCGGAGGGAGAAAATGCCCGTGGATAAGCTGACGCGGGCGATTCGCTCCTAAGCCTTCAACAGATTGCCGAACGAGGCGCTCGCCCGCGAGTACGACTCGCCTCGCCCCCCGTCAAGCCGCCTCGGTCGCGCCCCGGTGTGCCACGAGGACGACCTCGGGTTCAAAGAACTTCTCGAAATGGCGCAGCAGTCGCGTTTGCGGCGCTTCGTTGCCCGCCTCTTGGTAGACGATCCTCTGGTCGTGCTGCTTCAGGATCAGGCACGGCGTCGAAATCGAACCGGCGATGCTTCGCGTGGCGGCTGGACGCAGGAAAGCGATGAGCGGAACCGGCAGCTCGCCGATTTTCTTGCCCGCGTACGAGGCGAGTGCGAATCGAAAACCGAATACACGCAGCGCCTCGAACAGCTTCTCGCGATCGTGCGGCGGCGGAAACTGTCGCAGCAGCGCTGCGCCATCGAACGGCAGGTAATGGCGCTTGCACAGATGGTCGATCAGCCAGACGAATTCTCCAGCCTCAATTGCAGACCCGCGCGCATTCGGCGCCGACAGCACCGCCGCGTTAGCTTGTGGCATCGTGACTTCCCCCTCGCCACGGAATCTACCGCACCCATGCCAACTTTCAAGCTGGCCGAAAGGATGAACCCACGAGGCGAAACAGATATCAGACAACGCGATAAATAAGATGCCAAGCGCATGCGATTGATGCACTCAAATCGCGCATGACCAACCTTCAGGAAACGTGCGCCAGTGGCTTACGTGGCACCGGGAATCCACGGGGGTGTGACCCCGCTGTTCACCCCGCCGTGCGTCAACGCGCCTTGCGGATGAACTCTCGCACGCGGGGATAGATCAGCTCGCGCCAGCGACGCCCGCTGAAGATGCCGTAGTGACCGACACGCGGTACGCGGTAGTGCTCGCGGTGCTCCATTGCGATGCTCTTGCACAGCTGATGCGCGGCTTCGGTCTGACCGTAGCCGGAGATATCGTCGAGCGCGCCCTCGATGGTGAGCAGCGCGGTCTGGGTGATCGCCTCGGGACGCACGAGCGTGTCGCGCACCACCATTTGCCCCTTGGGCAGCGCGAAGTCCTGAAACACGGTCTTCACGGTGTCGAGGTAGTACTCGGCCGGCAGGTCGAGCACGGCGTTGTACTCGTCGTAGAAGCGGCGGTGCGACTCCGCGGAATCGTCGTCGCCCTCGAGCAGGTGGTTGAAGTAGTCATAGTGCGCGTTCAGATGCCGATCCGGGTTCATCGCGACGAAACCGAGGTGCTGCATGAAGCCCGGGTAGACGCGGCGCATGTAGCCGGGGTACTTCGCCGGCACGCGGCTGATCAGGTTCTGCTCGAACCACGAATGCGGTTTCTTGGTGGCGAGGTTGTTGACCACCGTCACGCCGCGCCGCGCGTCGATCGGGCCGCCCATCATCACCATGGTCTTGGGCGCGAACGTCTCGCCGGCGTCGGCCATCAGCGAGATCGCCGCGAGCACCGGCACGGTCGGCTGGCAGACCGAGATGACGTTCAGCTCGGGCGAGAGCAGCCGGATGAAGCTGCGCACGTAGTCGACGTAGTCGTCGAGGTGGAACACGCCCTCGGCGAGCGGCACCATGCGCGCGTCGATCCAGTCGGTGACCCAGACCTCATGGTCGGGCAGCAGGGTGCGCACGGTATCGCGCAGCAGCGTGGCGTGGTGTCCCGAGAGCGGCGCGACGACCAGCACGCGCGGGTCGTTACGCCAGGTCGGCAGCTCGCGGCGGAAGTGGATCAGGCGGCAGAAGGGCATTTCCTGGGCGACCTCGATCGACACCGGCACCGACGCGCCGTCGATGATCACGTCTTCGATTCCCCAGGCAGGTTTCTCGTAGCGCTGCGTGACGCGCAGGAACAGATCGCTACCCGCGGTGACGCGGTTCGAGCCCGGCAGGTGTGCGAGCGGGCTGAACGGATGCCCGAACCAGCCGCGCGACACCTCGGCCATCAAACGCAGCGGCGCAAGCGCTGCATGCTGCGCTTCGTACAGGCTGTAGAGCACTCAAAGCCCTCCAAAAACCTGATGTAACTAGCTGCTTATAGCAGATTTGCGGCGGCGCCGCATTTCCGACCGACAGGCTGAAACGGTATCCTCCGCGCATGCGATTCGTGCTGAAGACCCTCGCCGCGCTGGTGCTGCTCGCCGTGGTCGTGGCGGGCGGTGGCTACGCCTACCTGCACCGTTCGCTGCCGCAGGTCGAGGGCACGCTGCGCCTGCCCGGACTGAAGGCCGAGATCACGGTGCTGCGCGACGCCTGGCGCATTCCGCACATTTACGCCGCCTCGGTCGACGACGCCATGTTCGGCCTCGGATTCGTGCACGCGCAGGATCGCCTCTGGCAGATGGAAATGAACCGTCGTATCGGCGCCGGGCGGCTCGCTGAGGTGCTCGGCCCGGGGGCGCTCGACACGGACAAGTTTCTGCGCACCCTCGGCGTGCGGCGCGCGGCGCAGGCGAGCCTGGAGGCGCTCGATGGCAAGACGCGCGACACGCTCGACGCCTATGCGGCGGGCGTGAACGCCTTTCTCGCGACCAACCCGGTGCTGCCGCCCGAATTCTGGCTGCTGCGCGTCGAGCCGCAGCCCTGGATGCCGGTCGACTCGGTCGCCTGGACCAAGATGATGGCCTGGGATCTCGGCGGCAACTGGAAGAACGAGGTGCTGCGCATGCGGCTGGCGAAAAACTTCTCGCTGGCGCGCATCAACGAGTTCCTGCCGCCCTATCCGGGCGAAGCACCGCCGCAGATCCAGGACCTGAAGGAGCTCTACCGCGCGCTCGGGGTCGACACCGTACGACTCGCGCAGAGCGCGGAAAACATCGCCACGCAGACCTCGAGCTACCTCATCGAGGCCGCCGGCTCGAATAACTGGGTGGTGAGTGGCGAGCACACCGCGTCGGGCAAGCCGCTGCTCGCCAATGATCCGCACCTGGGCCTCACCGCGCCCCCGGTGTGGTACTTCGCGCACCTCGTAGCACCCGGGCTGAATGCGATCGGCGCCACGCTTCCGGGCGTGCCGGCGATCGTGCTCGGGCGCAACCAGCGTATCGCCTGGGGCTTCACCAACACCGGGCCCGACGTGCAGGACCTCTACATCGAAAAGCTCGAAGGCGACGGCAAGTACCTCGCGCCGGACGGGCCACGCACCTTCGAGACGCTGCGCGAAACCATCCGCGTGCGCGGCGCGGAGGACGTGCAGTTGACGGTACGCCGCACGCGTCACGGTCCGGTGCTTTCCGAGGTGTCGCAAAGCGCCGGTGCGGTGACGCCGCGCGGCCACGTGCTCGCCTTTTCCTGGACCGCGCTCGCAAAGGACGACCGCACGATGCAGAGCGCGCTGAAGATCGCGCGCGCCGGTAACTGGCGCGAGTTCCTCACCGCGGCCGAGGACCTTCACGCCCCGCAGCAGAACATCGTCTACGCCGACGTCGACGGCAACATCGGCTTCGTCGCGGCCGGACGCGTCCCGGTGCGCAAGCCGGACAACGACCTCAGGGGCCTCGCGCCGGCCCCCGGCTGGCTGGCGAAGTACGACTGGGACGGCTACCTGCCCTTCGGCGCGCTGCCGCGCGTGCTCAACCCACGCAAGGGAACCATCGTCACCGCGAACCACAAGATCGTGCCGCCCGACTATCCGCATTACATCACCGCCGAATGGCAGCCGCCCTATCGCGCCGAGCGAATCGAGGCCCTGCTCGAGGCCGAGCCGAAGCACTCGTCGTCGAGCTTCGCGCGCATGCAGGCGGACTCGGCCTCGCTCGCCGTGCGCGAGTTGCTGCCGCACTTCAGGGCGACGCGTCCGCGCAGCGAAGCGGCGCGCCGCGCGCTCGCGCGCCTCTCTGCCTGGGACGGCACCATGGCCAAGAATCTGCCTGAGCCGCTCATCGTGGTCGCCTGGTGGCGCGAGCTGACGCGTGCGATCTACGCCGACGAGCTGGGCGACGCGTTCCGACTCAATTGGCGCCCGCGCGCCCAGTTCGTCGCCAATGTGCTCGCCGACCGTGACGGCCAGTCGCGCTGGTGTGACGACGTCAACACGCCCGCGCGCGAGACCTGCGCCGAGGTGCTTGCGCTTTCGCTCGAGGCGGCGCTCGCCGACCTGCGCAACCGCTTCGGCGACGACCTGGCCCAGTGGCGCTGGGGTGCCGCGCACACCGCACGCCACGAGCATCGCCCGCTCGGTCGACAGAAGTGGCTCGCCCCGCTTTTCGACATCGCCGTGCCGAGTGCGGGCGACGCCTACACGGTGAACGTCGGACGCAGTGATTTCTTCGATGACGCCGAGCCCTTCACCAACCGTCATTCGGCAAGCCTGCGTGCGATCTACGATCTGAGCGATCTCGACAAATCGCTCTTCATCCACTCCGGCGGCCAGTCGGGCAATCCGCTCTCGCCGCATTACGCCGCGTTCAGCGAAGCCTGGGCGAAAACCGAGTACATCCCGATGCGCACCGATCGCGCGATGATCGAGGCGGGCGAGGTGAAGAAGCTGGTTCTGCTGCCGCGTTAAAGGCGTCAGACCCTTGTGGATAAGTCCGGCGTCAGACCCCTTTTCGACTTATCCACAAGGGTCTGACCCCGGCGTCGCAGCGATCAACGTCTGCGCAGGTAGAGGTTATTCGCGACCAATGCGCCGATCACCATCGCCGCGCCGAACAACTCGATCGGCGCGAAAGCCCGGCCGAGCGCGGCCTCGATGGCGAACACCGACACCGGGATGACGTTGAGCATCAGCATGACGTTGAGTGGGCCGAGATGCTTCACGCTGGCGTTGAAACCAAGCACGCCGAGCACCACAGTGCCAACGGCGAAGTAGACGATCTGCGGTGCGATCGACGCCACCGCGGCGGGGCTCGGCATCAGCGCAACGCCGGCACCGAGCGCCGCGGCATTCACCGCGAGCAGACCGACACCGCCCGGGATGATGGTGAGTGCGGTGAAGCGCAGCGCAGACCAACCGGGGAAGGTGCCGCTGCCCATGGTGTAGGCCACCCAGCACAGCGCACCACAGAAGACCAGGATGTCACCGAACAGCTCGTCGCCCTTGCCGAGGCTGGCGATCGCGCCCAGCGGATCGCCACGCGTGACGACGATCAGCACGCCGGCGATCGCCACCGCGATGCAGGCGACGGTGAAGTTCGCCGGGCGCTGGCCGCGCAGCACCCAGACCAGCAACGCGGTAAGCGGGGTCTGGATCGCCATGATGATCGCCGCGTGCTCGGGTCGCGCGTAGGTCAGGCCGACCCAGACGAACGAGTTGAAGCCCGTGATGCCGACCAGCCCGAGCACGATCGCCGGGACGATGCGATCGCCGAAGCGCAGCGCGCGCCGCCCCTCGATCGCGACGACCAGCACGACAAAGATCGCGCCCCCGAGCAGGTAACGGATCGAGCTCAATGCGAAGGCGTCGACCACCGGCAGCGCGCGCTTCGCCGTCGGGAACATGGGCGCCCACACCAGCACGGTGAGCAGCATCCAGGCAATGCCTTTGCCGAGGCTTCCGGGGATCATGGGATAAAAATGGGGTCAGACCCCTGTGGATAAGTTCGTGCGCGTGTCACTGATCGATGCGCGTCGCGAACTTATCCACAGGGGTCTGACCCCATGGTCGCGTTGGCCGTCGTTGTCGCGGCTTTAGACCTACGCCTTCGCTTCGTCGCGCAGCGCGCGGCGCAGGATCTTGCCGACGTTGGTCTTGGGGAGATCGCTGCGGAACTCGACGTGCTTGGGACGCTTGTAGCCGGTGAGCTGCGCCTTGCAGTACTCGAGCAGCTGCGCCTCGGTGAGCGAAGGGTCCTTTTTCACGACGAACAGCTTCGGCGCCTCGCCGGAGTGCTCGTCAGGCACGCCGATCGCGGCGCACTCGAGCACGCCCGGGTGCATCGCGACCACCTGCTCGATCTCGTTCGGGAAGACGTTGAAGCCCGATACCAGGATCATGTCCTTCTTGCGATCGACGATCTTGATGAAACCACGCTCGTCCATCACGCCGATGTCGCCGCTGTGGAAGTAGCCGTCGGCATCCATGACGCGCGCGGTCTCGTCGGGTTTCTCCCAGTAGCCGGCCATGACCTGCGGGCCTTTGATGCAGATCTCGCCCGGCTGGCCGCGCGCCACGTCCTTGCCCTCGTCGTCGCGGATCGCGATGTCGGTCGAGGGCAGCGGCACGCCGATGGTGCCGCTGTACTCGGTCTGGTTGAGCGGGTTGGACGTCGCCGAGGGCGAGGTTTCGGTCAGACCGTAGCCCTCGAGCAGCGGCACGCCGGTGATCTGCTTCCACTTCTCGGCCACCGCCTGCTGCACCGCCATGCCGCCGCCGAGCGCGAGCTTGAGGCTGGAAAAATCGAGCTTGGCGAAATCCGGATGGTGCAGCAGGGCGTTGAACAGCGTGTTCACGCCGGTGATCATCGTGAAGCGGTGCTTGGAGAGCTCCTTGACGAATGCCGGGATGTCGCGCGGGTTGGTGATCAGGATGTTGCAGCCGCCTTCGACCAGCATCGACAGGCAGTTCACCGTGAGCGAGAAGATGTGATACAGCGGCAACGCGGTGATGATCACCGGCGCTTCGCCTTCGGTCATCGCCGGCGTCATCCAGGCCTTGTACTGCAGCAGCGCGGCGAGGATGTTGCGATGCGTCAGCATCGCGCCCTTGGAGACGCCGGTCGTGCCGCCGGTGTACTGCAGGAAGGCGATGTCATCGTGCGTCAGCGGCGGCGCATCGAGCGGCTTGCCTGCCCCCTCGGCGAACGCCTGCGTCAGGGTGAGCGCGCCCGGCAGGGCGTAGGGCGGCACCATCTTCTTCACGTGGCGCACGACGAGGTTGACGATCAGGCCCTTCAGGCCGAGCGATTCGCCAAGCGAGGTGACGACGATGTGCTTCACCGGCGTATTGCGCAGCACCTGCTGCAGCGTATGGCCGAAATTCTCCAGAATCACGATCGCGTCCGCACCCGAGTCCTTCAGCTGGTGCTCGAGCTCGCGCGCGGTGTACAGCGGGTTCACGTTCACCACCGTACAGCCGGCGCGCAGGATGCCGAACATCGCCACCGGATACTGCAGGCAGTTCGGCATCATGATCGCGACGCGCATGCCTTTCTTGAAGCCGCGCGCCTGCAGGAACGCGCCGAAGCTGCGCGAGGCGCGCTCGAGCTCGGCGAAGGTAATGGTTTTGCCCATGCTGTGAAACGCCGGGCGATCGCCGAAACGCTTGACGCTTTCGTCGAACAGCGCGACGAGCGAGGCGTACTGGTTGATGTCGATGTCCGCCGGAACGCCCGGCGGGTAGCTCTTCAGCCAAATGCGATCCATCGTCCCTCCTCCGGGGCGCAGCCAAACAGTGCCAGTTTACTTGAGCGGCCTCGTGCGTGCCTGCGCCGCGCGCGCGGCGCGCCAGGCGACGAGCGAGGCGACAATGCATCCCGCGCCGATCGCGCCGTAGGCGACCGGCCAGGCCTGCGCGATGCCGACGCCGCCCGCGGCGTCGAGCGCGACGCCGAAGACCACCGGACCGAGCATTCCGCCGGCGAAGCCGACCAGCGAATACAGGCCCATTGCCGCACCGCGCAAATCGGCGGGTGCGGCGGCCACCATGCCCGCGGTGAGCGTCGCCGACTCGGCCATGACGAGCATCGCATAGACGATCGTGATCGCAAGCACGAGCGCCCAGTGCCACGGCGCCGCAATGCCGAGCAGAACACCCGACAGGCCCGAGGCGGCCATCGCAACCATGATCCATCGCCGACGCCCGATGCGCAGCGCGATCTCATTGCCGATGATCGAGGCCGGCACCGCAGCGACGTTCACCACCGCCGCGATCACGGCGACCTTCCACGGAAAGCTCAACCCCGGCGCGTGCAGCCCGGCCGAGAACGCGAGGAAGGCGACCAGCCAGGTACGCGAGCCGAACAGCTCGAGACAGTGCATGCCGTAGCCGAGCGCGTAGCCCGCCGCGGCGCGATTGGCGAGCACGCGACGCCAGGCGCCGAGCGGAAACAGCGTGGCGAGAGAGAACGCGACCTGCGCGGCCGCCTTGTGCGCCGAGGGCCTGACGCCCCCCAGCACAAGCACGCCGGCAAGCGCGGGCCCCGCGGCCGAAAGCACGAACGCGGCGCGCCAGCCCATTGCCGGCGCCAGGAAGCCGGCGAACGCGAGCGAGAGCGCCGTGCCGATGCCGAAGAACGAGGTATAGAACGCGACGTAGCGGCTTTGCGCTGCGCCGCTCGCCTGATCGGTAAGCAGACGCAGGCCCGGCATGTAGGTGCCCGCGACGCCTGCGCCGAGCAGCACCTGGAACAGCATGGCGCTCGCAAGGCCCGTCGCGGCCAGGCCAAAGCCGGCGCCACCCGCGACTGCGAGCAGGCTGCCGATCAGGTACACGCGCCGCCCGTCGGCCCGGTCGGTGAGCGCCGTCCAGTACGACACCGTACCGACGTAGCCGATAAAAAAGGCGCCGCCCACGATCCCGGCCTCGGCATTGGACAGGCGCCACAGCGCGCTCAACTCCGGCAGCAGCGCCGCATACGTCGAGAAGCCCAGCATCGACAGGATGTGGGCCGCAAGCATCAGGATCGCAGTGCGGTTGGCGACTTTGGGGTCAGACCCCTGTGGATAACTCATCGGACCGCGCGCCGCAGCTGTTGGGAGGGGTCAGAGTTATCCACAGGGGTCTGACCCCGTTCTTGATTTGTTGTCCTAGCGGTGCTTGAAATCGGGTTTGCGCTTTTCGACGAAGGCCGCCATGCCTTCCTTCTGATCGTCGAGGCTGAACATCGAGTGGAAGATGCGCCGCTCGTAGTGCACGCCTTCGGAGAGCGTGGTCTCGTAGGCGCGGTTGACGGTCTCCTTGATCATCATCACCACGGGCAGCGAGTAGCCGGCGATCTTGTCGGCGACCGCCATCGCCTCGTCCATCAGCTTGTCGAGCGGCACCACACGCGACACGATCCCGGCGCGCTCGGCCTCTGCGGCATCCATCATGCGCGCGGTGAGGCAGAGGTCCATCGCCTTCGCCTTGCTGGCGAAGCGCGCCAGGCGCTGCGTGCCGCCCGCGCCCGGCGAGACGCCGAGGTTGATCTCGGGCTGGCCGAACTTGGCGTTCTCCGCGGCGATCACGATGTCGCACATCATCGCCAGCTCGTTGCCGCCACCGAGCGCATAGCCCGCGACCGCGGCGATGACCGGTTTGCGCACGTTGCGGATGTGCTCCCAGTCGCGCGTGATGTAGTTGCTACGGAAGGCATCCATGTAGCTGTAGTTCTTCATCACCGTGATGTCCGCGCCCGCGGCGAAGGCCTTGTCGTTGCCGGTGATGACGATCGCCCCGACGCCATCGTCGGCGTCGAAGCCGTACATCGCCTCGCCCAGCTCCTGCATCAGCTTCGGGTTGAGCGCGTTCATCTGCTTGGGACGGTTGAGCGTGATCAGCCCGACGCGGCCGCGCGTCGTGGCGTGGATGCATTCATAGGCCATGGCTACTTGTCCTCGAGCGTTGGAATGATTTCGTCGACCGGCACGACCTTGGCGTACAGCCCGTTGAGCGCGGCGAGGAACGCGCCGTGCACCTGCGCCGCCGGGATCGTCTGCCCGCCGAAGCTCTGGTCGCGTGTCGCGCAAGCGTCCGCGCCGAGCGTGATGCGGTAGCCGAGGTCGAAGGCCTGGCGCACGGTTGCATCGACGCACATGTGCGTCATCATGCCGGCGATCACCAGGTGCCGCGTGCCCGCCGCCTCGAGCCGCGTTTCGAGCGCGGTCTCGCGAAAGCTGTTCGGGTAGTTCTTCTCGATCACCTTTTCGTTCTGGGCCGGCGCGACGCTGGGATGGATCTCGGCGCCCGGCGTGCCCGGGATGAAGAAGGTCGCGCCCGGGCGCACCGACAGGTGCTGGATGTGGAACACCGGCAGGTGCTTGGCGCGGAATGCCGCGAGCAGCTTGGCCGCGTTCTGTCCGGCAGCATCCGCACCTTCGAGCGTCATCGCGCCGCCCGGGAAATAGTCGTTCTGAATGTCGATGATGAGCAGTGCGCTCTCCGCCATGGCTTCAATCCCCCTTTTTGCGCGATTCGCGCTCGATGCGCTTCATCTCGGCCAGCGGCAGCACGCCCTCGCGCGTCGGCATGCGCTGCGCGTCGCGCGCTGCGTCGGCTGCGGGCAGTGCGTCGGTTTCCTGCAGGCTCGCGAGACAGCGCTCCGCGAGCCACTGATAGCCGCGTGTCGCTTCGATCTTCCAGGTCAGCTCGGATTCGCCCAACGCGCGAACCACGCGCGCCGGAATACCGGCCACCAGCGTGCGCGGCGGCACCTCGAACTCCGCCTTGACGAAGGCGCTCGCCGCGACGATCGCCGACTCGCCCACCACCGCGCGGTCGTTGATCACCGCGTTGATGCCGATAAGCGCATTGCGCCGGATGGTGCAGCCGTGCAGCATCGCGCCGTGGCCGATGTGGCCGTCTTCCTCGACCAGCAGATCGCGGTCCGGAAAGGCATGCAACACACAGGTGTCCTGAATATTGGCGCCGGCCTCGACCACGATCCGCCCGAAATCGCCGCGCAGGCAGGCGCAGGGCCCGACGTAGACGCGCGGCCCGATGAACACATCGCCGATCAGCACCGCGCTCGGATGCACGTAGGCCTGCGGATGCACGACCGGCGTGACGCCGTCGAGCGCATACACCTTGAGGCGGGACATGGCAGGATTTTACTTGCCTTGGTGTAAGCTTTCGCGCGTCCGGTTTTACTCTTTCGCAGCGCAGACCATGACGGCGCTACTCGTATCGGTCGACGCCGGGGTGCAGCGCCTCACGCTGAATCGCCCGGAGAAGTTGAACGCCTTCAACCCGGCGCTGCTCAGCGCGCTCGGCAAGGCGTTCGAGCAGGCCGGAGCCGACCCCACAATCCGGGCCGTGCTGCTGACCGGTGCGGGACGCGGCTTTTGCGCCGGCGCCGACCTCGATCAGCGCGAGGTCGGTCCCGACGCGCCGCCCGCAGACCTCGGCGCAGGGCTCGAGGCAGTCTACAACCCGATGATCCGGCGCATGCGCGCGCTCGAAAAGCCGATCGTCTGCGCGGTTAACGGCATCGCCGCGGGCGCCGGCACCAGCCTGGCGTTCGCCTGCGACATCGTGCTCGCCGCCCGCTCGGCGGCGTTCCTGCAGGCCTTCGCACGCATCGGCCTGGTGCCCGATGCCGGCGCGACGCACTTTCTGCCGCGCCTGGTCGGGACCGCGCGCGCGATGGGCATGGCGCTGCTCGCGGAACCCTTGAGCGCGGAAGATGCCGAGCGCTGGGGACTCGTCTGGCGCTGCGTCGACGACGTCGCGCTGATGGCGGAGGCCGAGGCGATCACGCACCGGCTCGCCGCCGGCCCGACCCGCAGCTACGGGCTCATCAAGCGTGCGCTCTATGCCTCGGCCGGCAATACGCTCGATCGGCAACTCGACCTCGAGCGCGACCTGCAGCGCGAGGCCGGCACAACCGAGGACTTCCGCGAAGGCGTGAGCGCCTTCAAGCAGAAACGCAAGGCCCGCTACCAGGGACGATGACAGGGGGGGACAGGACATGACGGGCTTTCCGCTCGAGGCGATCGAAAAGGCGCCGGTCGCCGAGCTGCGCAAGCTGCAGCTGCAGCGCCTGCAGTGGTCGCTGCACCATGCCTACGAGAATGTGCCGCACTACCGCAGGAAGTTCGACGCCGCGGGCGTCAAGCCGGAGGATTGCCGGACGCTCGCTGACCTGCCGAAGTTTCCCTTCACCACCAAGGCCGACCTGCGCGAGACCTATCCCTTCGGCATGTTCGCCGTGCCGATGGACAAGGTCGTGCGCATCCACGCGTCATCGGGTACGACCGGCAAGCCGACGGTGGTCGGCTACACCGCGAAGGACATCGACACTTGGACGCACGTCATGGCGAGGTCGATTCGCGCCGCGGGCGCCGAGCCGGGCATGAAGGTGCACGTCGCCTACGGCTACGGCCTGTTCACCGGCGGGCTGGGCGCGCACTACGGCGCCGAGCGGCTCGGCCTGGCGGTGATCCCGCTCGGCGGCGGCATGACCGAGCGCCAGGTGCAGCTCATCGCCGACTTCAAGCCCGAGATCATCATGGTGACGCCGTCCTACATGCTGGCGATCGCCGACGAGATGGAGCGCCAGGGCCTCGACCCGAAGCAAAGCTCGCTCAAGATCGGCATCTTCGGCGCCGAACCGTGGACGCACGAGATGCGCAAGCAGATCGAGGCGCGCACGAGCCTCGCGGCGATCGACCTCTACGGCCTGTCGGAGGTCATGGGCCCGGGCGTGGCGCAGGAATGCATCGAGACCAAGGACGGGCTCACCATCTGGGAAGACCATTTCCTGCCGGAGATCGTCGACCCCGAGACCGGCGAGCCAATGCCCGAGGGCGAGCAGGGCGAGCTCGTGTTCACCTCGCTCACCAAGGAAGCGCTGCCGATCATCCGCTACCGTACGCGCGACCTCACGCGCCTGATGCCCGGCACCGCGCGCAGCATGCGCCGCATGGAGAAGATCACCGGGCGCTCGGACGACATGCTGATCATCCGCGGGGTGAACGTGTTTCCCTCGCAGATCGAGGAGCTGATTCTCAAGCAGCCCGAGCTCGCACCGCATTACGTGCTCGAGCTGTCCAAGGACGGGCCGCTCGACCATCTTGCGGTGCTGGTCGAGATGACGCCGGAGTCGGATGGCTGGCCGGAGGCGCGTAAGAGCACGGCTGCGCAGACGCTGCAACACAACATCAAGTCGCTGATCGGCGTAAGCACCGACGTGCGCGTGGTTCCGATCAGCGCGATCGAGCGCTCGATCGGCAAGGCCAAGCGCGTGATCGACAAGCGGCCGAAGGCATGAGCGCCGGTGGCCCGCCGCGCGCGGCACTGGAAGCCGCCGCGCGTGTGGTCCACGCCGCAATCGCGCCAACGCCACAGTACTGCTGGCCGCTGCTCAGCACTCGGGTCGGCGCGGAAGTCTGGGTCAAGCACGAGAACCACACGCCGACCGGCGCCTTCAAGGTACGCGGCGGGCTGGTACTGCTCGAGCGCCTCAAGCGCGAGCGCCCGGACCTCGCCGGCGTGGTCAGCGCGACGCGCGGCAACCACGGCCAGAGCCTCGCCTTCGCCGGCCGGCGCCATGGCCTGCGCACCGTGATCGTCGTGCCGCATGGCAACAGCCGCGACAAGAACGCGGCCATGCGCGCCTGGGGCGCGGAGCTGATCGAACACGGCCGCGACTTCGACGAGGCGCGCCTGCACGCAGCCCAGATTGCATCGGAGCAAGGGCTGGAGCTTATCGGGCCGTTCATGCCCGACCTCGTCGCCGGGGTCGGCAGCTACGCGATGGAGCTCTATGCGGGCGCCCCGGCGCTCGATGCCGTCTACGCGCCGATCGGCTGCGGCTCGGGCATCTGCGGGCTGATCGCCTGGCGCGACGCGCTCGGCCTGGCGACGCGAATCGTCGGCGTCGTGTCCGCGCACGCCGACTGCTACGCGCAATCGTTCGAAGCCGGCCGGCCGATCGAAACCGAGTCGGCGAACACCTTTGCCGACGGCATGGCGGTGCGCGTGCCGGTACCCGAGGCGCTGGATGCGATCCGCGCCGGCGCCGAGCGCATCATCCGCGTCACCGATGACGAGGTGAGGGCCGCGATGCGGCACTTCTTCCACGACACCCACAACCTCGTCGAGGGCGCCGGCGCCGCCGCGCTCGCGGCGCTGATGAAGGACGGCGCGCAGACGGGAGAACGATTCGCGGTCATCGCCTCGGGCGGGAATATCGATCGGGAGATGTATCTCGAGGCCTTGGGGTCAGACCCCTGTGGGTAACTTCGCCAACGTCTGCAGCGTATCCAGCGTTGCGACGAAGTTATCCACAGGGGTCTGACCCCAGACGCGCGCCAGAGCCCGTCAGCGGACAACAATCTCGTGACGCTGCACTACGGCCGCGTTTTGGCCGCTGTGCAGCATCACGAGACACAACGTGCCCTTGCCGAGCGGCCGCGTTGATCAAGGGCAGCTTTGTCTCGTGTTTCCGTGCATTGCCGATAAACCGCCGGCAATGCACGGGAACACGAGATCGATATCCGCTAACGAACGCTTCCGCTGAATCGCCCTCAGGCAGCGCTCAGCAAATCCCGCTCGCCGCGCTCCAACGCAAGCAGCGCCTTTTTCCTGCCGAGCCCGCCGGCGTAGCCGGTAAGACTGCCGTCGGCGCCGACGACGCGGTGGCAGGGCACGATGATGCCGATCGGGTTGCGGCCGGTCGCCGCGCCCACGGCGCGCGCGCTGCCGGGAACGCCGGCGCGGCGCGCAAGCTCGCCGTAGCTGATGGTCTCGCCGAAGTCGATAGTCGAAATCGCCTTCCACACCGACTTCTGGAACGCGGTGCCGGCGGGCGAGAGCGCGACATCGAAGCGCCGCCGCCTGCCAGCGAAGTACTCGTGAAGCTCGCGCTTCGCCTGCGCGAGCACTTTGTTGTGGGGGTCGTGGCGCCAGTCCTTGCCGCGCCCGGGAAAATGCTTCTGCTTTTCGAAGTACACGCCGGCGAGGCCTTTCTCGTCGGCGACCAGGAGTATTGGCCCTTGCGGGCTGGCGTAGCTGTCATAGCTGTGCATGGCTATTCCTTTCGTGGAGAGTGCCACAGGTGCATCACGGCGTAGGCGCGCCACGGCCGCCAGGCCTCGCCGGCGGCGAGCACGCGCTTCGGATTCGATTCGCCGAGCGCGCGCATCACACCGAGGTCGGTGTGCGGAAACGCATCCGGCCAGGCGAGCGCGCGCATCGCGATGTACTGCGCAGTCCATTCGCCGATGCCGGGCAGGGCGCGCAACGCCTCGAGCGTCGCCTCGATGTCGGCATTCGGCATCAGCTCGAGCCGGCCGTCGGCGACGGCACGCGCCAGCGCAATGACGCTGCGCGCACGCGCCGCGGGCATGCCGAGCTTCGCCACGCGCGCGGGCGTGGCATCGGCGATGCGCTCGGCCGTCGGAAACACGGTCGTCAGACCGTCGAACGGCGTCGTCAGCGGATCGCCAAACGCTGCCGCGAAGCGGCCGGCGAGCGTACGCGCCGCGGCGACCGAGATCAGCTGGCCGAGGATCGCGCGCACCGCCACCTCGAAGCCGTCGAACGCCCCCGGCACGCGCAGGCCGGGATGCGCCCGCGCGAGCCGACCGAGCGCCCGGGCGACCTCGGCCGGATGACAGGCGAGGTCCATCAGCGCCTTTGTGCGCGACAGCACCGGCGGCAGCACCTTTGCCAGCGAGGCGCAGACCGAGACGCGCAGCGCGGGCTTTTTCTTCGACGGGCCGATCTCGAGCCAGCCGAGGTGCTCGCTGCCGTCGACTGCGACGCGGGCGGTGCGCCGGTAGACGCCTCCATCCAGGGTCTCGACGCCGGCGACCGCACGCGCACCGAGAAAGGCGCTCACCGCCGGCCAGTCGTACGGCGGCCGATAACCGAGCTCGAAATCGAGCGTGTCGCGTGCCGCCGCGCCCGGTGCAATCCGGCGCAGCGCGCCCGGCTGCAGCCGGTACTGCGCCTTGAACAGCGCGTTGAAGCGCCGCACGCTGCCAAAGCCGCTGGCGAACGCGATCTCGGTCACCGGCAGCGCGGTGTCGGTCAGCAGGCGCTTGGCGAGCAGCAGGCGCTGGGTCTGCGCAAACTCCACCGGCGAGACGCCGAACTCGGCGCGGAAGGCACGCCGCAGGTGACGGTCGGTGATCCCGAGGCGCGCAGCGATCGTCTCGAGCCGGTCGCCCTCGAGCCGGCGGTCTTCGATCAGGCTCGCTGCGGCCTGCGCCAGGCGCGTGGTCGCGTCGATGCTCGCGTTGCCCGGCGCAAGCTCCGGCCGGCAGCGCAGGCACGGGCGGTAGCCGCCCGACTCCGCGGCGGCCGCGCTCGGATAGAAGCGGCAGTTCTCGCGCCGCGGCGGCCTCACCGTGCATACGGGGCGACAGTAGATCCGCGTCGAGGACACCGCGACGAAAAAGCGCCCGTCGAAGCGCGCATCGCGTGCGCGCATCGCGCGGTAGCAGGTCTGCGGATCGAGCGTCATGCGCGCAGTCTAGGCGCGCGCAGCGCCGCCTGCTAGCCATTTTCGGACATCGCGGCGCAAGGTCCGAAAATGGCGAGCAGGCGATCCCGGCCTGAGCGATCATGCCGCTCATGACAGCCGCCGACAACGCGCGCCTGGTCGCGCTGGCTGCGATCTGGGGCGCTGCGTTCATCTTTCTGCGCGTGGTCGCGCCGGTGCTGGGCGCCGTGTGGACCGCCGAGCTGCGCGTGCTGCTCGGCGGGCTCGCGCTGCTGATCTGGTTCCGCGTCATCGGCTTCGACCCGGCGCTCAAACGCCACTGGCGCGTCTATCTCGCGGTCGGCACGATCAATTCGGCGCTGCCGTTCTCGATGTTCGGTTTCGCCGCGCTGTACCTGCCCGCCTCGCTCATGGCGATCCTCAACTCGACCTCGCCGATGTTCGGCATGCTGTTCGGCGCGCTGTTCGGCGGCGAGCGCGTCACTCTGGCGAAGCTCGTCGGCCTTGCCGCCGGCGCCGCCGGCGTGGCGCTGGTGGTGCAGCCGGGCGGACTCGACGTCGGCCCGATGTTCGGCTGGGCGATCGCCTCGGCGCTCGGCGCCTGCGCCTGCTACGGCATGACCGGCGTTGTCATCCGGCGCATCGGCAAGGGCGCGCCGCCGCGCGGGGTCGCCGCCGGCAACCAGCTCGCGGCTGCATTGGTGCTGCTGCCGCTGCTGCCGTTCATGCCACCTGCGGGCGCGCCGACCCTGCTCGTCGCCGGCAACATGCTCGCGCTCGCGCTGCTCGCCAGCGGCGTGGCCTACCTGCTCTACTTCCGCCTGATCGCCGACGTCGGCGCGCTGCGTGCGCTCACCGTGACCTTCCTCATTCCGGTGTTCGGCACCTTCTGGGGCTGGCTGTTCCTCGGCGAGACGCTGCCCGCCGCAGCGTTCGCCGGTGCCGCGCTGATCATCACCGGCACCGTGCTCGTCACCCGCGCCTAGTGGCCCGATCGCCGCGATCCCGGGCAGGGCGCGGATTTCATGCAAAATCCGGGGCTCGCTGCATCACAAGGCACTGCGCCCCGGACAATCCATGACCGCCAATCCGCACTATCCGCACCTCTTCGAGCCGCTCAAGGTCGGGCCGCTCACCCTGCCGAATCGCATCCTGATGGGATCGATGCACACCGGGCTGGAAAGCGCGCCCGGCGGACATGCCAAGCTCGCCGCCTTCTACGCCGAGCGCGCCGCCGGCGGCACCGCACTGCTGGTGACGGGCGCGTTCGCGCCGAACATGGAAGGCAACCTCAGTCCGGCGCGCGAAACCATGATCGACGAGGACGACCGCGACGCCCACCGCGTCATCCCGCAGGCGGTGCACGACGCGGGCGGGCGCATTCTGCTGCAGCTGCTGCACGCCGGGCGCTACAGCAAGCATCCCAACGCGGTCGCGCCCTCGGCGCTGCGCGCGCCGATCAACAAGGTCACGCCGCGCGCGCTGGAGACCGCCGAGGTCGAACGCACCGTCGAGGATTTCGTGCGCGGGGCCGTGCTCGCGCGCGAGGCGGGCTATGACGGCGTCGAGATCATGGGCTCGGAGGGCTACCTGATCTCGCAGTTCCTCTGCCTGCGCACCAACCAGCGGTCCGACGCATGGGGCGGCCCGCTCGCGCAGCGCCTGCGCTTCGCAACCGAGATCGTGCGTCGCGTGCGCGAGCGCTGCGGCCGGGATTTCGTCATCCAGTACCGGCTCTCGGTGCTCGATCTGGTCGAAGGCGGCCTGAGCGGCGACGAGATCATCACCGTCGCGCGCGCCGTGGAAGCGGCCGGCGCCGACATCCTCAACTCGGGCATCGGCTGGCACGAAGCGCGCATCCCGACGATCGCCCACGCCGTGCCGCGCGGCGCGTTCGCCTGGGCGACGCGCCGCGTGAAGCAGGCCGTCGGCATCCCGCTCATTGCTTCGAACCGGATCAACGCGCCCGAGATCGCGGAGGACATCATCGCGCGCGGCGACGCCGACATGGTCTCGCTCGCGCGGCCGATGCTGGCCGACGCCGAGTTCGCCAACAAGGCGAAGGCCGGCGATCGCGCCGGCATCAATATCTGCTTCGCCTGCAACCAGGCCTGCCTCGACCAGATCTTCGTGCGCGGCATCGCGAACTGCCTGGTCAACCCGCGTGCGGGACGCGAGACCGAGCTGGTCTACGCGCCGGTCAAAAAGAAAAAGCGCATCGCCGTGGTCGGTGGCGGACCGGCCGGGCTGTCCTGCGCCGCGGTCGCCGCGGAGCGCGGGCATGAGGTCACGCTCTATGACCGGGCCTCCGAGCTCGGCGGGCAGTTCAACCTCGCCAAAGTCATTCCCGGCAAGCAGGAGTTCGGCGAGTCGGTCGCCTACTATGCCGAGCGGCTGCGGCGTGCCGGGGTGAAGACGATGCTCGGCACGACGCCGGGCGAAGTCGAGCTCGCCGGCCACGACGAAGTCGTGCTCGCCACCGGCATCGATCCGCGCCGCCCGGACATCGCCGGCATCGACCATCCCAAGGTCGCCGGTTATATGGACATCCTGAGCGGCCGCGTCAGGCCCGGTCCGCGCGTCGCGATCCTCGGCGCCGGCGGCATCGGCTTTGATACCGCCCTGTACCTCGTCGAAGGCCAAGGCAAGGCGCAAAGCGACCCGGTGGCGTTCGCCGAGCACTGGGGTATCGTCAAGGACGCGGCGAGCGTCGGCGGCCTCGCCGCCGAGGCACCGAAAGCGGCGAAGCCGGAACATCAGATCACCCTGCTCAAGCGCTCGACCACGCCGTTCGGCGCCACGCTCGGCCTGACCACCGGCTGGACGCTGCGCATCGAGCTGGCGCGCGCCGGCGTGCAGATGCTGGGCGGTGTGACCTACAACCGGATCGACGACGCCGGCGTGCACGTCACGGTAGACGGCGCCGAGCGCGTCATCGAGGCCGACACCGTCATCGTCTGCGCCGGCCAGGAGCCGAACCGCGCGCTCGTCGGCGCACTCGAAGCGCGCGGCAAGCGGCCGCACCTCATCGGCGGCGCCAAGCTCGCCGCCGAGCTCGACGCCAAACGGGCGATGCTCGAGGGTGCGCAACTCGCGGCGGCGCTGTAGGCGTTCGACCCCGAATCCCGCGGACACGCATGTCAGCGGATGCGTGCATGCCGTGCGGAAGTTATCCACAGGGGTCTGACCCCGTTTAGTTAAACTGGCGCCGATGAATGCGCCAAGCCCCGATCTGCTGTCCGCCTCCGACGCCCGCGCACTGTTCGAGCGCATCGCAGGCAACATCGAGAAGGTGATGCGCGGGCAGCGCGCGACGGTGCGGCGGCTGCTCGCCGCCTTCGCCTCGGGCGGGCACGTGCTGCTCGAGGACACGCCGGGCACCGGCAAGACCACGCTCGCCAAAGCGCTCGCCGCGTCGGTCGGCGCGCAGTTCACGCGCGTGCAGTTCACGCCCGACCTGCTGCCCTCGGACGTGCTCGGCGTGTCGGTATTCAACCAGAAGGAGCAGGTGTTCGAATTCCGCGCCGGTCCGGTGTTCACCAACATCCTGCTCGCCGACGAGATCAACCGTGCCTCGCCGCGCACGCAGTCGGCGCTGCTCGAGGTGATGGCCGAGCAGCAGGTGTCGGTCGAAGGCCGCACCCGGCCGATGGATGGGCTGTTTTTCGTCATCGCGACGCAGAACCCGGTTGAATTCCGCGGCACCTATCCTCTGCCCGAAGCGCAGATGGACCGCTTCGCGATGCGCCTTTCGCTCGGCTACGTGGACGCCGATACCGAGGTCGCGGTGCTCGAGGCGCAGGACCTCGGGCATCCGCTCACCTCGATCGGGGCGGTGGCGAGCCGCGAGGACGTGCTCGCACTGATGGCGCGCGTGCGCCAGGTGCGACTCGCCAACGAGCTGCGCCATTACATCGTCGAGATCGTGCAGAAGACGCGCAGCGCGCCGCAGGTGCTGCTCGGCTGCGGACCGCGCGCCTCGCTCGCGCTGGCGCACCTCGCGAAAGCCCTGGCGCTGTTCGACGGCAGCGACTTCGTCCGACCGGAGCACGTGCAGGCGCTCGCCGAGTCGGTGCTCGCGCATCGACTGGTGCTTGAGCCGCAGGCCAAGTTCGCCGGCGCGAGCGCCACCGCGCTGATCGCCGACATCGTGCGCGAGGCGAAGGTCCCCGCCTAGCCCCCGAAGCCCTCGCGCGAGCGATGCGTTTCGTCTACTTCGGGCTGCGTTTCTTCAGCGCCATCGACTACCTGCTGCGGCAGCGGCTGACGGCGATCGGCTGGATCGTGTTCGTCGGCGCCGGCGTTTCCGCCGCCGCCGGGATCGACACCAGCCAGACCGCGACCTACCAGCTGTTCACGCTGTTCGCCGCCCTGCTCGGGCTGGCGCTCGCCGGCAGTGCCGTTTTCCGCGTGCGCGCCACGCTCGAGCGCGAACTGCCGCGCTATCTGACGGCGGGCGAACCCTGCGCCTACCGTGTGACGCTGACCAACCGCGGCCGACGCCCGCTCGCCGGCGCATCGCTCGAGGAGTACTTCCGCGACCCGCGTCCCGGCTACGCGGAGTGGCGCATCACGCGCGAGCCCGGCGAGGCGCGACGCAACTGGTTCGACCGCGAGATGGGCTACTTCCGCTGGCGCTGGGCGATCGAGCGGCGCGTGCCGCGCGCGCAGCCGGCCGTGACGCTGCCCGCGATCGCCCCGGGCGAGCGCGCCAGCGTCCGCCTCACGCTCGAGCCGCGCCGGCGCGGGCGCATCGAGCTTGCGGGGCTGACGCTCGCCCGGCCCGATCCACTCGGCCTGGTGCGCAGCCTGCGCCGCTACGCGCTGCCCGCTCACGTGATTGCCCTGCCGCGCCGCTACCGGCTCCCCGAGCTGGTGCTGCCCGGCGCACGCAAATTCCAGCAAGGCGGCGTGTCGCTCGCGACGTCGGTCGGCGACTCCGAGGAGTTCGTCTCGTTGCGCGACTACCGCCCGGGCGATCCGCTGCAGCGCATCCACTGGAAAAGCTTCGCGCGCAGCGGCAAACCGATCGTCAAGGAGTACCTGGACGAGTTCTTCGAACGCCACGCACTGGTGCTCGACACCGGGCGCGGCGAGGGCGAGGACACGGTTTTCGAGGAAGCCGTGGCGCTTGCGGCCTCGTTTGTTTACACGATCGACACGCAGGAGTGCCTGCTCGATCTGCTGTTTGTCGCCGACCAGGTGCACCAGTACACCGCGGGACGTGGTCAGCTGCAGGCCGACCACATGCTCGAGATCCTGGCCGGCGTTGCGCCGGGCCCGCGGGCCGCATTCGACGGGCTGGCGCGCGCGGTGCTCGCGCAGCGCAGCCGCCTCTCCAGTTGCATTCTGGTTTTCGTCGAATGGGACGCCGCACGCGCGGGCCTGATGCGCGCCTTGTCGGCCTCGGGCATGGACCTGCGCGCACTGCTGGTCTGCGCAGAGGACGCAATGCCGCGCGATCTGCCGCATGGCGTGCTCGCACTGCATCCCGGCCGGATCGAGCAGGGCCTGCTACGTCTGCGATGACGTACGTGGTGAAACTTCCCCCGCTGCTGCTCGGCGCCGCGCTCGCCTTCTGGGGGCTCGAGGTCGGCCAGCTGGCGCTCGGCATTGCGCTCGGCGCTGCGCTCGAGGCCGCGGCGCGTTCGCCGTGGCGCATCGACCTGCAGCCCGCGTCCTACGAGCGACTGGCCGACCTGTGCACGGTGTTTTTCGTCGGCTTCATTGTGGTCAGCGCAGCCTCCGCCGATTCGCCCGGTGTGTCGCGCAGCATCCTCGCCGGGCTGAAGGTCCTGCCGGCCTTCGTCGCACCGATCGCCGCGGCGCAGCTGGTCTCGAGCGCCGGGCGGCTGCGCCTGTCCGCGCTGCTGCGCGCGATGCGCCAGCGCAAGCGACGCAACCCCGAGGCACGCGATCCGCTGATCGACTTCACCGGACCCTATCTCGCGCTCATCCTCCTTTCCACGGGCCTCGCCAACGACCGCGGCCCGCTTTACTACGCAGGGATCGTGCTGCTCGCAGCCTGGGCGCTGTTCGCACTGCGTCCCCGCCATGCGCCGCTGGCGCTGTGGGCCGCGCTGTTCGCGGTCGGCGCCGGCGCGGGCTACGCGGGGCACGTCGGCCTGACACAGCTGCAGGCACAGGTCGAGAACTGGATCTCGGACTGGTATTTGAGTGGCATGGACGCCGACCCGTATCGCTCGCGCACCGACATCGGCGCGATCGGGCGCCTCAAGCTGCAGGACACCATCCTGCTGCGCGTCTACGCGAAGCACGCCGACGCCGCGCGCCTCAAGCTGCTGCACCGCGCGAGCTTCAACGATTACGAGCGCACGGCCTGGATCGCGCGCAACGCGCCGCTTGCGCCGCTGACGCCCGGCGCAGGCGGGGCCACCTGGCGGCTCGCGCAGGGCCGCCCCAGCGCCTCCGCTCGGATTGCGCTGCGCCTGGAATCGGGCAAAGCGGTGCTGGCGCTGCCTGCCGGCGTGCTCGAGGTCCTGCAGCTGCCCGCCGAAGCGCTCGAGACCAACGCGCTCGGCACGGTCAGGGTGTCGATCGGCGGCGACTGGGCGCAGTACCTCGTCGAAGCCGGCGATTCGATCGGCGACACCATGGCACCGTCGCACGACGACCTGGCGATCCCCGAAACGGAGCGGGCCGCGCTCGAGCGTCTCGCTGCGCAGCTCGATCTGGCGGGGGTCCCGCCCGCGGAAGCCGTGCGCCGCGTGCGCGAACATTTCGCCGCGTACCGCTACTCCACCTACACCGATGCCGCGCCGCCGCGCGGCACGACTGCGCTCGCCGATTTTCTCGAGCGCTCGAAAAGCGGGCACTGCGAATACTTCGCCACGGCGACGACGCTGCTGCTGCGCACCGCCGGCGTACCGACGCGCTATGCCACCGGCTTCGCGATGCTCGAGTACAGCGCGCTGGAGCAGGCCTATGTGGTGCGCGCGCGCCACGCGCATGCCTGGACCCGTGCCTGGGTCGATGGACGGTGGATCGAACTCGACACCACGCCGCCCGACTGGTTCGGCGTAGAGGAGGCGCGTGCCCCGCTGTGGCAGGGCCTGTCGGACCTGCTGCGCTGGGCAGGGTTCCGCTGGTCGCAACGCGCGCCGTTCGAAGCCGGCGCAGGCGCCTACGCGCTGCTCGCGCTGCTCGTCGCGATCCTCGTCTGGCGGCTCAGTCAGGGACGGCGCACGGCGCGTGCCGCACGCGGCGCCGGCGCAATGCTGCGCGTCTGGCCGGGCATCGACTCCGCGTTCTACGGGGTGGAACGGCGCCTCGCAGAGCGCCACGGCCCGCGTGCGGTGAACGAAGCACTCGGTCCCTGGATCGAACGCATCGGCGCGACGCTCGACCCCGCGGCTCGCGCCCGGCTCCTCGAAGCGCTCGAACTTCACCAGAAGATCCGCTTCGATCCCGCGGGGATCGATGCTGAAAGCCGGCGCCGCCTCGGCGCGCTCGCGGCCGGGCTCGAGCGCGCACTGCACGAGGCGTGATGCCCCGAGGGCGGCGGGACGAAGCCGCTAGAATGTAGGCCCTTCCGCGGCGCGAAAGAGACAGATGGGAACGTTCGTCGTACTCGGCGGACAGGTCGGCGGGGCGAAACTCGCCGATGGCCTGTACCACCTGCTGAAGAGAAGGCTCACCGTGATCGTCAACACGGGCGACGACTTCGAGCATGTCGGGCTCGCCTTCTCGCCCGATCTCGACACCCTGCTTTACACCCTCGCCGGCCTCGCCAGCCCGAATGCAGGCTGGGAACCGCAGGGCGAGACCCGCAGGCTCTACGAGATGCTCAAGATGGTCGGCGGCCCCGACCGCGTGCCGCTGGGCGACCAGTCGCTCGCCATGCCGATCCTGCGTACCGAAGGGCTCGCCGCCGGGCGCACGCTATCCGAAATCACCCGCGGCTTCTGTCAGCACCTCGGCATCGAGGCGAACGTGCTGCCGATGAGCGATGACCGGGTGCGCACCCAGCTGCTCACCGAGGAAGGCGCAGTTTCGTTCCAGGACTATTTTTCGCAGCTCGCCTGCGAGCCGGTGGTGACCGGCTTTCACTATGCCAACGCCGCCGAGGCGACGATTCCCGAGGCCATCGTCAACGCGCTGCGCGCCCCCGACCTCGAGGCCGTGATCATCGGCCCCTGCAACCCCTACCACACCGTGCGCCCGATCCTCGAGACCGGTGGTATGCGCGAGCTGCTGCGCAAGCAGGGTGCGCCGGTGATTGCCGTTTCCCCCATCGTCGGCGGCGGCGCGTTGCAGGGTTCGGCGGCGAAGATGATGCGCGAGCTTGGCCAGGAGCCCCTGCCGCGCACCGTGGCGATGGAGTACTACAAGCTGATCGACGGCTTCGTCATCGACCAGGTCGACGCCGAGCAGGCCGAGGGCCTGCGCGCGAGTGGCATCGAGGTGCTGGTGGCGCCGACCGTGATGCGTTCGCTCAACGACCGCGTCGATCTCGCGGTGCAGGTGATCAAGTTCGCCCGGCACGTCGCCACGGTGAAGGCCGAGGCGGCAGAGAGCGGCGCGTAAGGGTCAGCGCCCGAGCACTCGTCGACGCGCGTCAGCGCCGCCGCCAACCCCGGGGTCTGCCCCGATTACCCCCGCGCCGCGAGCGCCGCACGCACGATCGCGCGGATGTCGACCGCGAAGAAGTTGCGCAGCGCGGCGCGCGTGTCGCTGCGGCCGTAGCCGTCGGTGCCGAGCGCGATAAACGGCCGGCCCACCGGCAGGTAGGGCCGCACCAGGTCGGCGAGCGCGCTGACGTAGTCGCTCGCCGCGATGATCGGGCCCTGCGTGCCCTCGAGGCACTGGGTAATCCACGGCGTCGTGCCGGCCGGCTCGCCGCGCACCTCGCGCACCGCCTCGCTCGCGCCGCGCGCGAGCATCCCGTCCCAGCGCAACTCGGACCAGCTCGTCACGCTCCACACGTTCGCCGCGACGCCGTGGGTGCGCTCGAGCTCCTCGGCCGCCGCCAGGCACTCGCGCAGGATGGTGCCGGAGCCGAGCAGCTGCACTTCGGCATTCTTCGCCGAACGCAGCAGGTACATGCCTTTGAGAATGCCCTCGCGCGCGCCCTTCGGCATCGGCGGATGCGCGTAGTTCTCGTTCATCACGGTGACGTAGTAGAAAACGTCCTCCTGGGCGTCGAGCATGCGCCGCGCGCCGTCCTCGATGATCGCCGCGAGCTCGTAGCCGTAGCAGGGGTCCCAGGCGCGGCAGTTCGGCACGGTCGAGGCAACGAGATGCGAGGAGCCATCCTGGTGCTGCAGCCCCTCGCCGGAGAGCGTGGTGCGCCCGGCCGTGCCGCCGATGAGAAAGCCGCGCGCGCGCGAATCGCCTGCGGCCCAGATCAGGTCGGCGACGCGCTGGAAGCCGAATATCGAGTAGTAGATGTAGAACGGCAGCATCGGCGTGCCGTGCGCCGAGTAGGCGGTCGCCGCCGCGAGCCATGAGGACAGCGCGCCCGCCTCGGTAATGCCCTCCTCCAGGATCTGCCCGTCCTTCGCTTCCTTGTAGTAGAGCAGCTCCTCGTGGTCTTCCGGCTCGTAAAGCTGGCCCACCGCCGAGTAGATGCCGACCTGGCGAAACAGCGTCTGCATGCCGAAGGTGCGCGCCTCGTCGGCGACGATCGGCACGATGCGCGCGCCGAGCGCCTTGTCCTTGAGGAGCTGTGCGAGCAGCTGCACGAACATCATGGTCGACGACTGCTCGCGCTGGTTGGAACCCTCCTCGAAGCGCGCGAACAGCTTGTCGCCGGCGGGCGCGAGGCGCGGCGCCGTGGCGTCGCGCGCCGGCAGGTAGCCGCCCAGCCTCTTGCGCTGCGCGTGCAGATAGCGCATCTCGGGGCTGTCGGCCGGGGGGCGGAAGAAGCGCAGCTGCACGACGTCCTCGTCCGACAGCGGCAGCGCGAAGCGCTCGCGAAACTGCTTCAGCGCATCGTCGTCGAGTTTTTTCTGCTGATGGGTGCCCATCTTGCCCTGGCCCCAGTGCCCCATGCCGTAGCCCTTCTTGGTCTTGGCGAGGATCACCGTCGGCCGGCCGCGATGCTTGAGCGCCGCGTCGTAGGCAGCGTAGATCTTCACCGGGTCGTGCCCGCCGCGGTGCAGGCGGTCGATGTCGGCGTCCGACAGATGCGCGACGATCGCCTGCAGCTCGGGGTACTTGTTGAAGAATTGCTCGCGGTTGAAGCGCCCGTCGGTGGCGGCGTAGGTCTGGAACTCGCCGTCGACCGTCTCGTGCAGCCGCTGCAGCAGTATGCCGTCGACGTCGCGGGCGAACCGCCAGTTGGCGTTGTACTGATCTCGGAAATCGCTGAGCTGCTGGGCCGTCTCCTTCGTGTCCACGCCGATGGACACTATGACGACCTGGGACTCGGAGTAGGTCGCCCGCAGCTGGTTCAGCTCGGCCATCTGGGTGGCGCAGGGCCCGCACCAGGTGG
>Ga0209536_100001894_pt1 | contig 34299 bp, 41 predicted proteins | sample DeeMarSeWOR28_12_FD_187461 | JGI IMG/M metagenome (GOLD analysis project Ga0209536, IMG submission 187461) | Marine sediment microbial communities from White Oak River estuary, North Carolina - WOR-2-8_12 (SPAdes) (version 2) | ecosystem: Environmental > Aquatic > Marine > Intertidal zone >...
CTTTTCGTCTTTTCCCTGATTTTGCTGCCACTCTTTCTCCCAAACAAAAGAACCGGAAGGAGCCTCGGCTCCAGGCTGGCCACACTGTTTGAAAAGCCCTGGACTTTAGTCGTCCCAGTGCTGCTGCTTGCCTTTTCTGAAGTACTGTTAGGCGCTCTCGGCGACATTATGTCATGGGGTGGTGGCTGGAATCATCTCTCATATCTGATATTCTTTATCAGCGGATACCTGATTTTCTCCAATGAACGGATTCAGGAAAACATCAAGAGATATGCCGTAACAGCCCTCATCACGGCTCTGGTTTTACAGGCCGTGCATTATATACTGCAGTTTGCAATCAAACCAGATGTTCCGGATAGCCAAGCTGTACACATTGGAATTCAGTTATTTGAAACCCTGCGGTCATGGCTATTCATCATGGCCATACTCGGCTTCGGCAGCCGGTATCTCAACTTCAATAATAGATTTCTGGGATATGCCAATGAGGCGGTCTTACCATTCTATATACTGCACCAGACGGTAATCCTCATCATCGGTTTCTTTGTTCTCCAGTGGAGTATGGGTATCGCACCAAAATACTTCATTATAGCCTCGACCTCATTCGTAGCCATAATGGCCATATATGAACTGCTGGTAAGGCGTATAAATTTTCTTCGTTTCCTGTTCGGCATGAGGCTGAAAAAGAAACCAGCAACAGCATGAATATAACATCCGGCATAAGGAGGTTATAAATGGCAAAACAGATGTCTGAAGAGGAAATCTACGAGGAAGCAAGCAAAAGGGTCAAAGCGAAGAAAAAGTTCTTCGGCGACCTCGCTACCTATGCAGTGGTAAATGCCGTACTCATTGTTATCTGGGCTCTATCCGGCCAAGGCCATATGTGGTTTCTCTGGCCATTAGGAATCTGGGGTATTTTTGTGCTGGGACATTTCTTGCGTGTCTTCATCTTTGAGAGCAAGTCGTCTAGGGAGGCCATAGAAAAGGAAACGCAGAAAATAAGGAGAGAGCAGGGTTAGCTTGCATTCATATTCCCCAGGTCCAGAAACCTTCTTCACGCCCGCTTTATTTACCCGGCTTCTTGAGTCCGATTCGCTTAAAAAATCTTTCCGGTATTAATTCCGGTTTCTTGTAGAAATATAGTCGGCACGGAGCAGTGGGGTCAGGATTATACTCAGCAAGTCTGGTGGGCGAGCCAGTTGCCTTCATGGGCATTAGCTCCGACCAGTAACAGCAATGAACGCAGTAATACGAAACGTCCTTCATATTCCAAGACCACGGGTACGCTTTTTTCGTCTTTCCAAGGTTAAAAGGCGGCCCTGTTCTGGGAGAAGTCCCGTCCAATTCTCCTTTTCTCCTCATCCGGCCACCGCTGCCACATGGGTCGCATTCAATCACGTATCTGTCCTCCTCTTCCCACACTTTGATGGCGCCCGTTTCTCCTGGCCCGGAACGGTGGGCCCTCATCTGCTCGGTATACCACTGCACCTGCTGTTTCACCGTTTCCAAGCCCTTTAGCTGGTCAAAGAAGGCAAGTGAAATTTTTTCATTAGTGTACTCGAGCACCTCGGGGAGCTTCTCTTCACCGCAGTTATCACTTATCCAGGTAAGAAAGGCGTAAGACCAGTCGCAGTAGACATCATGGATTCCCTTCACCTCATTTTGAACATAATCAATAAGCTTCAATGCCGTTTCTTTATCTCCAGCTTTTACGGCGTCCCGCAACCGGTCATAGGTGCTGATGCCCAGTTCTCCCACCGGCTCATCCACACGCATCAGTCTTCCCAGCGGCTCAGTGGTCAGCTTTAACATGATTTGCCTCCTTTGTCTGCATATCTCATCCCGGCTGATAATGCCCCTATTATAGCAATATTTCGATTCTTCTATGTACCGATTGCTTCTCTGGCATAGCAGTGATAAAATCTCCCCATCAGCAACCCCGGACTCAGGAACCTCGTGGGTAAAGGCAAGGTAACATGATACCTGAAATAAGCAATAAAAATATAAATATTAAAAGCATTGCGGAAAAGGCATTAGCCAACGAAAGATTGCTCTCCGAGCTGTTAGATGGCCTCATGTCGAAGAATGAGACGCTCAGGTACAATTGCTCCAAGGTCATCCTGTTTATCAGCGAAGAACGTGGTGAGGCGCTGTACCCGAAATGGGATTTTTTTGTAACGCTGCTGGACAGCGATAATACGTACCGGAAGATGAGCGGCTTACAAATCATCGCCAACCTCACCAGAGTTGACGCAGACAGAAAGTTCGATGATATCTTTGATAAATACTATCATCTGCTTGGTTATAGAGGCACAGTAGTGGCCGCCTACATTGCCGCAAATTCGGGGAAAATAGCCAGCGCCAGACCGGATTTGCAGCCCAGGATAACCGACAAACTGCTCAGCATAGATAAAATTTACGCTGGAAAACAGATAGACCTGGTAAAAGGCTATATCATCGAAGCCTTCGCCGTATATTTTGAAGAAGCCGAAAATAGAAACAAAATAATAGAATTCGCAAGGAATCAGCTAAACAGCGGGAGTCCCAGAACCAGAAAACAAGCCGAGCATTTTTTGAGTAAATTGGACAAGGAGCAGTCATAATGAAACTGGAAGGGAAAAAAGCCATCGTTACCGGAGGTGGCACCGGCATCGGGAAAGGCATTGCTCTGGAGCTTGCCAGCGCCGGGGCTGATATCGTCGTCTGCAGCCGCAACATCGAAAACATAGAGCGAGTGCGCGACGAGATATTATCCCTGGGCAGAGCTTCGATGGCGATACCAATGGACGTGCGTGTCAGAGAACAGGTAGATGGCATGGTACAGCAGGTAATTGATGAATTCGAGCGGATTGACATTTTGGTGAACAGTGCCGGCATCAACCGCCCCACACCAATACTCGATTTGACCGAGGAGACCTTGAACCTGATAGTTGATACCAACCTCAAAGGCTTATTCTTCTGCACTCAGGCCGTAGCCAGGCATATGGTCAAGCAGAAATACGGGAAGATAATAAACATTTCCTCGACAGCTTCACTGGGTGCTCTTGAGCCGGGTCAGGCTGCCTACGCCGCTTCCAAAATAGCGGTTAACTCCTTCACCAAGGCATGTGCCCGCGAGTTCGGCCCCTACGGAATTAACGTCAACGCCATCGCTCCCGGGCGTATTCTCACGCCGCTGATTTACGCCAGCCGGACACCGGAACAGGTGGAGAAATTCATTGAAACAGGCAAGAGCACGTCCGTTCTGGGAAGGTTGGGCACCGTTGAAGACATCGCCCACCTGGCGCTGTTTCTGGCCTCAGCTGATGCCGACTTTATAACTGCGGAGATTATTGCCTGCAACGGCGGCAGAACCAATCTAATGGGCTGAAGATTAAAGAAGCGAGGCCAACCAGTCATTTGAACAGTGTTGAAAACTTACCCGCTTTACGGCCTTAGCAGAACCGCGATATTCTGCCCGCTCCGTATTGAATCAAACCCTCTCTGGGCATCTTCCAAAGGCATAATCTCAGAGATTAGCGGCCTGACATCTACCGACTTGTTTCCCATCAGGTTAAGCGCCGTTTTCACCGGCCCGCTGATGTGCCCTCTCAGGGTCAACTGCTTTTCCGTCCAGAGTCTGGGGTCTGCCTGCATCGGGTTTATGAACCCCGTCAGGGCTATCGTGCCGCCCAGCCGGGCCATCTGAGCTGCCTGATTGAGGACTTTTCCTTCACGCACACAGACGAGCACCGCGTCCGAGCCAGCGTCAGTAAGCCTGATGACCTCAGCGACAACATCAACCTCGGCAGCGTTGAGCGCAGCATCGGCGCCCATTTCCAGCGCCTTTTGCAGGCGCGATTCGACCACATCAACAATAAAAATCGGAGCTACCCCGTTGGCCCGAGCGCATAACATAGCACCCAGCCCAATTTTACCGGCCCCGATGATAACCGCCGATTTTCCCAGTCCCAAGTCAGCCGCCATAACCGAGCCTATGCCAGTAGCCAGTGGTTCCGCCAGGCATGCCTCCTCCGCAGATACGTTTTCCGGAACCGGCTCCGCCATGCTGGCATTCTTAACGAAATATTCGGCCATGGCACCGCCCCTCAATCCGTAGCTCTGCCCGCCGAAAACAGAGCCTCTTGAAGCACCGCCAATACACAGATGATACATAAAGCGACGACAAAAATAGCATACTCCGCACGGCTGTTTCGTGGGACAGTAGGCTGCTCTATCTCCGACTGACCACTCACTGACCCCCTCCCCCACCGCCGCAACCTCCGCCACCCATTCGTGTCCCAGTACCACTCCGGTATGCGCCCCAAAACTGGTAAGGTCATCGAGGGCACCGTCCAGATACTCTATGTCCGACCCGCAAATAGAGCAGTATATGGTCTTGAGCAGGAGAGTGCCCGGTTTCACGGCCGGCTCTGGAACTTCCTGGATTTCAATTTTTTTTATATCCTTGCGGATAACAACTGCTTTCATGATACTCTGCTAAGTATAACTGTACTACGCGACTTTACGCGGTCGTCCCCGTTTTTTCCAGCCAATTGCCGCTAATAGATAGCCGGCAGCCGTGTCTTCCCAGCCGGCGGGGCTGATAGGGCAGTCTGGATTGAACATGTAACGGTTACGCCTTCCTTCACGTTTTTTGGTTATATATTCTTCGTCAAGCAGGTCACCTATTATGTTATGCGTCGCCCTCTCCGATATTCCGATAATATCTGATAGCTCCCGCGCCGTAATGCGAGGTTGCCGCGCGATGTGACTCAGTACCAAGGCGTGGTTTGTTAAAAATCTGAACTTTGACATTTTCATCCCACCTGGCTTTCAACTCTGGATAAATACATATTTGTTTTCAAGAAATAATCCGTTAGTTTCAACTAACCTAAATTCACCCCAAAAAGCGCAATGTCCTTTATAACACATAATTCTCAACTTTGCAAGCCATAAATGTTAATTATTCACTACACCGCATGTTTACAATATGATTTACTATATCCTATAGCCATAATACAAATATTCTCTAATCATTACTTAAGCACTACTCAAAGATGTTGACAAACAGATTATCTATGAATTATTATTCCTGTAGTGGTATTCATATAAATAGTTGCCGAATATTGGATACAGGATAATAAGGTAAAGTATAATACGTATAATTAAGGCTAATTACTTTATTGCTTGAAAGGCTGACAAAAACAAATAATAAATCGTTAATCGAGGTAAGCCATGGTTAATAAATTAAAGACGGAGTTGAACAGAGTTTCTGCGCAATTATACAGGCTTGTACTTCGAAATGGCGATAGGCATTGGCCAGCAAACGTGTTGAACATTCTGGAAACCAAGTACCACCTCAGACCCAAAGAGCTCCTGCGCCTGTGGTATGTAAGACGTCGAATGCTCTCCAAGAAGATGCGCCAGGATTCTATATTTATTTATGACCGGGTAAAAGCCAGTGACCAGAAGATATCCATAAGAAGATTTAGCGACCTTCACAAATACCCCGAATTACTGCTCTACAAAGGCCATATCGCCAGCAACGGCGACGTGAAAATCGAAGCGATAAGTAAAAATTAACCATTTGGTACTTTAGCTACAGAGAAGGGAGATGTCAGCATCCCCCCTTTTTTCATTGTCAGCAACCGAACCTTTTTCGCAGGTTCAGAATATCACTTTAAGCAAGAGGGTGAAAACGTAACCCAGTATGCCGCAAATAGGGAAGGTAAGTATCCAGGCGATTACTATATTGCCGGCGATTCCCCAGCGAACCGCGGAAAATCGCCGGGTGGCCCCCACCCCCATCACCGAAGCGCTGACACAATGAGTGGTGCTGACGGGAATGCCTAAATGTGACGCGGTCTCAATTACTGACGCCGCAGCAAGATGAGTGGTGAACCCCTGAACCGGACGCAGGTTCGTCATTTTCATACCTATTGTCTTGATGACTCGTCGACCACCCATAGCGATGCCGGAACTTATCGCCACTGCAGAGATAACGATCACCCACCACAGGTCTGAATTCAGCAACGATAGACGGTCCCAGATACCGACGTCGTTATAGTAAATCACCAAGGCCATGGTAATCACACCGATGGGCATCTGGCCGTCATTCTTTCCATGGCTGTAGGCCATAAAGAAGGTGCTCGCATACTGCATCCGGCTGAAAACACGGCGCATCCGGTCAGGCCTGTTTTTCTGGAAAATCCAGTACAGGCCAAGCATGACCATAAAGCCACCGGCAAATCCCAGCGAAGGAGCAATAACCACAGCGGACAGTACGCGCTGCATGACACTCCACACCACCGCGGCATTGCCCGCTACTGCCATCCCGGCCGCCGCCAGGCCGGCGATGAATCCGTGATGGATGCTGACGGGCAGACCCAGCCATGTCGCCAGCCACCCCCAGACTATAATGGAAATCAGCGCTGCAATAATCGTCTGATAGGAAATTACGTCCTGGATAATAATGCCCTTGCCTATCGTGTGCGCCACTGCGGTTCCGGTGGCAGCACCGGCGAAATTGGCAATTACAGCTATGACTAGTGCTCTCTGTGGAGAGAGGGCTCTGGTGCCAATAGCTGGAGCAATAGCATTGGCAGCATCGTTAAAACCGTTTACAATCCCGAAGCCAATGGCCAGGACAATGACTATGATCAGGAGTGGAAAAGAAGCATCAGGCATGCTTCAGGGCTACCCCTTCAAGGACGTTTGCCACATCTTCACATCTATCGGTCGCGCTCTCCAGGTGCTCCAGAATTTCGCGCCACTTTATTATGTCAGCGGTATCATTGCAGTTATCAAAGAGCTCGGCCATCGCGCTCCGAAAGACTTTATCGGCCGCGTTTTCAAGTCGGTTAATCTCTATGCAGTGCTCCAGCACCTGTTTCAGCTTGGGCTGATTGCGCAATTGTTTTAGGGCCACTTCAACTTCCTTGGCCGCAGTTACTATGATACCGGCCAGTTCTTTGGCGCCTTCCTTAGGGGTATCTATCTTGTAAATATGCATCGCCACCGCGGCAGCATGTATGAGGTCCACAATGTCATCGAGAGAATGGGCCAGGAGCGCCATATCCTCCTGGTCAAACGGCGTGACGAAAGTGCGGTGCAAAAGCTCAATAATCTTGTGCGTGGTATTGTCACCTATATGTTCAAATTCGTCTATCTGCTCAACCCTTTGCTCAATATTTTCCCAGTTATCGACCATATCCTTCAACGCCTCAGCGGTCTTGACCATGTTTTCCGCACTTTCCTCATAAAGCTCAAAAAATATTTTACCTCTGGGCATGAATGAAAATTTAACCAATACATCTGCTCCTGCATTGTATATTATGTAAATAAAAAAAGCTCTTACCGAGCTTTAATCGGAGGACACTGGAAGTCACCAAACAAGAGTCGAGATATATTTCTCTCATGGCCTCTTTAGCAATATGTTATCCAAACCATACCATTGCTGTCAAGCGGAATTTGATTATGAATAAGGAATGTGTCTGACTACCACCTGAAAGCAATCGGCTTCTATTCCGAACTTTGAAAATCTCCTTGTGAAAGATGTCTGGAATAATTATCCACTCCCCAGTTAATGTATACAATAAATTGGCATATTAGAAGCAAATATGAAATCCCGTTGACAAATTCTGCCATAATTGTATACAATTACCACGAAATGGTAGTGCATGGTCGAACCGCGAGCAAAGACGTCCCCGCCCGGAAAAAAGTCTACGAGAAGCTAAAGACGGCAATTCTTTCCGGTCACTTCAGTCCAAAGGAAAGACTGGCCGAAGAGCACCTCGCGGAAACGATGGGAGTTAGTCGTACGCCGGTAAGAGAGGCCCTGTATAAACTCGAAGCGGAAGTTCTGATTCGCCCCCTGAAAACAAGGGGCTTCATTGTCTCCGGAGACTCAAGAGAGGAGATGGAAGAGCTGTTCGAAATCCGGGCAATTCTGGAAGGATATGCTCTCAGCATCATCTCAGAGAGAATAAGCGAAGAGAGCCTCAACCAGCTAAGCAACTTCGTCGATAAGGCACAGACAGCGCTGGAAGCCGGGCGGATGGGTGATGTCTTCAAATGGAACACCCGCTTTCATGACCACCTGCATGAGCTTGTCTCGGACACGTCACGCCTCTATCGACTAATCGTTGATATGAGAAAACAGGTGCTGCGACACCGCAAAGTAACCCTTCAATCTACTGAAGGGGCGCAGAGAACGCTCGATGGTCACCGGAAGATACTGCTGGCTTTGAGATTGAAAGACCCTGAACTATCTGAGAAAATGATGCGTACACACATCAAACTGGCCAAGGAAGATGCCCTGATGGCCCTTTCTAAATCATAAAGAATAATACACGAGGAGGTCCGGTCTTGGAAAAGCATATTGCGGTACACATGGAAAAATGCACCGGGTGCAAGCTGTGCGAACTGGCCTGCTCCGCAGTAAAAAAGAGCGTCTTTAACCCTAGAGATTCAAGAATTAAGGTATGCCTGGTGGGAATCCCTGAGATTCCTGTGCCATTCATCCTGGATAACTGCGATTACTGTTTTGGCAATCCGGCCTGTGTCCAGTTCTGTCTGCCTAAGGCAATCGAATGGCAGGAGATGGAAACCAAACCAGAAAGACCAAAGGTATCAGAAGCCAAGAAAATTGCCGAAGAATGGCTGGAATCGGTGAGCAAATAGGAGACAGGAATTGGCCCGGGTGAAGGTAAAAAGTTTCTCCGTTATTAGAGATGTGCTTGGTTCGGAGGTCGTTGAAATAGACGTCAACCAACCGGAGACGGTAGGCGGGCTTTTCCAAGAACTGCTACGCCGGTACGGGCAGCCCTTTAAAGAGAAAATCTGGGATCCGGAGACCGGTCAAATTGCCCCTTTCCTCATGAAACTAAATGAAACGATTATCCGGTCCACGTCTGATATGGATTATAAAATTCACAACGGCGACAAAGTCGCCATTATCTTTCCTATAGGAGGAGGTTAATCATGGCAAAGAGCTTTCCTTACGGCGGATACGTCGGGCAGCTACTGCGAGTCAATCTCAGCAATAAAGGCATCACCAAAGAAGACCTCAGAGAGGACTGGGCGCGGGACTTCGTTGGTGGCGTCGGCTTAACAGCCCGAATCCTTTATGAAGAGATTCCACCCAAAATCGATCCGCTAGGGCCTGAAAATAAGCTGGTCATGATGACCGGGCCGGTTAACGGCACGATGATACCGGCAGCTTCGCGCTCTTCGTTCTGTGCCAAGTCACCGTACACCAAATCGTTTTTCCACAGCATCTTCGGCGGCTTTCTGGGCCCGGAACTCAAATTCGCCGGCTACGATGGCCTGATAATTGAAGGCCAGTCAGAAAAACCCGTCTATATCTGGATTAACGATGACAAGGTCGAAGTCAGAGACGCCGGCCACCTCTGGGGTAAAGACCCGTTCACAACGCAGGATATACTGCGCAGGGAGATTGGCGATGAGGAAATACACATCGCCACCATCGGGCTGGCCGGTGAGGAGAAAGCGCCCTATGCCATGATTCTCTGCGATATCCGGGCGTCCGGTCGCGGCGGCATGGGGGCGGTGATGGGTTCAAAAAACCTCAAAGCAATCGCCATCAGAGGCACCGGTAACGTCACGGTGCCCAACATGCTCCGGGTCTATAACACCTCCGTCAGAATTAACGAAATCTTTGCTACCAATCCGGGGGTACAGGGACTTTCCGGATATGGTACACCACGTAACGTTGCCGCCATGAACGAAGGTGGCATTTTACCTACCCGAAACTGGCAGACAGAGACTTTCAAGGGAATGAAAAACATCACCGGTGAGGCGATGAGGGAGCAGGTAGTCAAGGGCGACCGCGCCTGCTTTGCCTGCTCCATTAACTGCACCAAGTACAGCGTGGTGCCCAGGGGCCCGTACAAATCGGTCATAAACGGTGCCGATTATGAAACGATTTACGCCTTTGGCAGCATCTGCGAGGTGGATAACATCGAGGTGCTTTGCAAAGCAGACGAACTCTGCGACTACTACGGAATCGACCTGATTTCCACAGGGCTTTGCATTGGCTGGGCTATGGAATGCTACGAAAAAGGCATTTTCACCAAAAAAGACACCGACGGCATCGATTTACGGTTCGGTAACGCCGACGGCATGCTCGAGATGATAGAAAAGATTGGCAAACGGGAAGGGTTAGGAGAATTACTGGCTAAAGGCACGAGGGATGCCTCGAAAATCGTCGGCAAAGGCACCGAACAGTTCGCCATACATAACAAAGGGCTGGAATGGCCGGGACATACCTGTCGTCCCTTCCCTGCGGCCGCCGTCGGCTACGCCACCGGTCCAAGAGGCGGCAGCCACCATGATATCCGACCCACCGCTGAGAAGAGCGGTCTAGTCGACCGCAAAATACTGGAAGAGAAAGGAGGCGTGGCCGCCGAAATCAATCACTGGCTTATCCTCGGCGATTCCATGCTGATATGCCATCTGGGCGAGCCCGTCTGGGGGCCGCTCAAAATAAGCGATAGCATGATAAATGCCCTGAACGCGGTAACAGGATGGGAACTCGACTACGAGGGAGCCAGGAAGCTTGCAGAACGTGAATGGAACATGATACGCTGCTTTTCCGCCAGAGAGGGGTTCACCCGCGAGGATGACCGTCTTCCCACTCGGTTTATGGAAGAGCCGGTGCCGGAGGGGCCGATGCAGGGCAGCCACATCCCCAAAGAGACCCTCGAGCGACTGAAGGACGATTACTTCACTTATCGAGGCTGGGATTTGAAAACGGGCAACCCGACCAAGCAAAAGCTGAGCGAACTGGGGCTGGACTTCGCTATAGATGATATCTGCTGAAGCAGCCAGTTGCTTATTCTAGGAGCACAGCTATAAGAATATCCAGGAGTCCTTTCCCGGATTATATTCCCGTGATTGAAACTTGTGCCTTATCTCGCTTCCAAAAAATTTATAGCAACCCCAGGCCTTGTAAAGCCTCCTTCACCCGTTTTTCGGTTTCCGGCGGCACTGGTGTGAAGGGCAAACGGGGGTAACCAGCATCAATCCCACGCAGTTTCAGAATCGCGTGACAGGTGGGCACCGTAGGCCCATATTTGGTAATCTGCCTTACCACCAGAACCTCTTCCTGGATTTGCATTAATTTCTCCCTGTCGCCCTCGAGATAGGCTTCATACAGCTCCCTGATGAGGTCCGGGTAAACGTTGCCCAGGCCGGTTACCGCCCCTTTGGCACCAGCATCAAAGGCCGCTACAAGTATCGCTTCGGTGCCGACAATTAGATTAAACTTAGGAAATTCTTTCAACGCTATCTTTGAGTGGTAGTAATTGACAATATCGAAGCTGCTGTCCTTAACACCCCCCAACCCTTCCTTGGCGAGGCGGACCAGAAGCTTTGGAGATACGGAGTTACCCGAGGCCTTCGGGTTGTTATACAGAAAAACAGGTATGTCAACCGCGTTTATTAATTGCTGGAAGTGGATGAAAATATCGTCTTCGCTGTAACTATTATAGTAAGGAGTGATGGCAGCTACTGCCCTGGCTCCAATACTTGCAGCATGGCGGGCCAGCTCAACGGTGTTCTTAGTATCGGCTGTTCCTACATGGACAATTACCGGAACTCGACCTTTTGTCTGGTCAACAATGATTTCGGCCGTCCTCTTGCGTTCCGCGATTGACATCATCGGCCCGCTACCATATGTCCCACAAGGGAATAACCCCTGGACATGCGGGACGATAAAATCAACTATCCTTCGCGTACCCTCCTCGTAAATCTCACCTTCTTTGGTGAACGCGGTCATCATAGGCGGGATAATGCCTTTAAAATCGGACGCTTCCATATCCAGTCCTCCTTAGTATTTTTGCATCAGCGGGAGATGCTGCTCTCTCCACTGAAAAATGTCTCCAGCTCTTTGGGACCGGGTAAAGCCTGGTAGGGGCCTGAAGCCATCAGGCAAAAAGCACCCAGAGCATTACCCAGACGAGCGCATTGCTCCAACGGTTGCTCTTCTAATAGACCAGCAACGAATCCGGCGCCAAAACAGTCCCCCGCTCCCATGCTGCTGATTGGATTTCTCACCGTAAAACCGGCGACATTCGTCACCTTGTCATCACCACATGCCAGAACAGCGCCTTCGGCTCCAGTCTTGACCACCAGGTTTTTTATTCCCATGGAACGGACTTTATCTATCGCCGCCGATAATTCTTTACAGTCCATCAGTAGCTTCAGCTCATTTTCACCGGGCAAAACGTAGGAACTTTTTTGCATCAACGGGATAAGGATGGAACGGGCAGTGGCAATATCACATAATCGCAAGCGCAGGTTAGGGTCAAACACGATGGTCTGGCCACTTTCAATCGCAATCTGAAATATCTTCTCCGTCGTCTGACGGGCAGATTCGCTCAATATCGGAGTGATCCCAGTAAGGTATATGATTTTCGCCTGCTTAATGTAGTCCAGGTCGATATCAACTGGAGATATCCGGCTTGCCGCAGATGACTGTCGGTAAAAGTAGCAATTAAACTCGCCATACGCACGCCACTCAACGAAAAAAACGCCTGTTTGAGCATCAGGATCAAAGACAACCCTGGAGACGTCAATGCCTTCACCTTTAATCGTTCTGAAAACTTCTTTCCCAAATTCATCATCACCTAACCGGGAAAACCAGCCGCATTTAAAACCGAGGCGAGCCAGTCCGATGGCGAAATTATCTTCGGCACCACCCACCCACTTCTGGAAAAAATTTACTTCTCGCAAAGGGCCATAATCCTGCGCTTCAAAGGCAATCATTGATTCACCCATAGTAACTACATCTATGGCGCTCATTTGCCCGCTTTCCCCTCTAATAAATCGGGAGTAAAGTTACCAAAATCCAGTACCATTACTATGGAACTCCACAAATTCCCGCATAATTATGCTAGCCAACTTCCTATATGTCAAGCATTGGACCAGCACATCCGATTAGCGCCAAGCCTCTCCGGTATTTTGGTTTCACCATTAATTTTCCACAGCTGTCCCATTGTCATAAATGATTGAAATGGCATCTGGATATTAAAAAAGCTCGGCACAGTTTCGTGCCGAGCTACTATAATTACCTTATGATACGAGCAGGGAAATTAACTGTCTTCTACTCCCAGGTCCTTCAGGTAATCAACCGCGTTCTGGATGGTGATTATTTTTTCCGCATCCTCATCCGGTATCTCAATCTTCTTCTCAGGAGTGCTGAATGCCTCTTCCAGTGACATCACCAGCTCCACCAGGTCCAAGGAATCGGCCCCAAGGTCTTCAACAAAGCTCGCAGCAGGTTTTACGTTCTCTTCCTCTACACCAAGTTGCTCCACAACTATGGGTTTTATGCGCTCGAAAATTGTCGCCACGTTTTTACCCCCTTTCCGGAATCCCTTTTATCTTCTAGCCAGCGCACTGACTGAACCCAGCACGCCATTAACAAACTTTGGTGAACTTTCGCCGCCGAACTTCTTGGCCAGCTCAACGGCTTCATTAATAGCTACTTTAACCGTCACTATATTATCAAATAAAATTTCAGAGATTGCAAGTCTGAGAATGTTACGGTCAACAACCGATAGCTGTTCTATGGGCCAAGTCGGTGCAAACTGTTGAATATTCCGGTCAATCTCCCCCCGGTGCTGCACCACCTGTCCCACCAACTGCCGGACAAAAGCGCTGTTATCCGCGGATAGATTTCCCTCGCTCAACAGCCGGTCCAATACCTCACCCCCCTCGTGCCGGGTGATATCCATCTCGTAAAGTGCTTGCAGGGCAATGGCCCTCGCTTTTCTTCTTGGCCCGGTCATCAACTGCTCCTGAAATCAAGCAACTATTATATCATTTGTATCCGCATATCCTCTACCTTTAGGTTGAAGTGTTACAGGCGCTTGAATAACATCACTGTCCGCCATATTCGCAAAGTTACTGTTCATTCTTTCTTATCTATTATTGTTGTTCAAGCTCAGGCTTTGCATAGCACTTTAAGCGATGAGACATTCACCATTAGGCAATGTGTTTATGCGTGAGACTCTTTGTCCGTAAATGATTCCTGTCCCTTAACAACATCAAGCGTTGGTCTTGTCCGTGTAGCCTCAACAATTTCTCTTAGCTTTTTCCTGTGTTCCACTAAGTCCTCCCTCGTCAATAATTCAGTTACAGCAATGGCAGGAGTAACTATTGCTATCCCGGAATTTAATTCTGTTTGAATATGCCCATAATATTCACCCGTTGTCTCTGCTTCTTTCTCAATATCATAATGACCGCTTACCAAGCCCATGAAGGCTGTTGCCCAAGTGAGGTCCATATGCTTAAGAATATCTAATCGATTGCCATCTGTTAATTCCAGTGGTACCGTTTGCTCTATTACTGTTGGGTAAAGAAAAAAGACTGGCGAACCGCTATGCCCACCCCATGAATGAAACTCAACCAGCTAAGCAATAACTGAGGACTTTGTTCCCAATGTGTCTATCGTTACATAATTGGGCATTCTAGAGATATTTCCAAATCTGGCTATTGGCAGATTGAGCTCTTGACCGTAATGTTCAGTAAACAGTCCTAAAAAATATACTTGATGTCCTATACGGGGTTGTATTTCTTGTTTTTCCCTATAACGAGTAACTACTATCTTGTAGTCAGGTGCGCCACCTACAAAATCGCTTGATTTAAGAGATATTATATCTAAGTCGGTAGGTTTGACATCAGGAGGTAAGGCGTCCCTTAAAATAGGAATAGCAGCTACGTCGGCAGAATCATGTGTATACCAATTATCGATACTTGTTGGGAACTCTATGAAACTACCCGATTTACGATTTACACGGATATAAATACCTCCATGCTGGCGAGCTTCCTCAATGCAATGCCTAGCTGTTACGGCATAATCTATTCGCAAGTCTGGGCTATCTTCAATATGTACTCCCACGAAAAATCCGGTAGCTTTCGGTATCGGTTGTTTGGCACCTTCTCTCTGTTCTTCTACACAAAGAAATAAAACAGTCTTAGGATATTCTTCTGGTATAGCTTCCATAATATTTACCTCCTCTACAACTAATTTACGTGGTCTGCAGGGATATAATGTACCACTTTTCGCTACCTCGTCAACTGGGAGTTTCGCAACAAGCTCTACCTTGACACTGAGAGGTGATACTTGCTACACTTGCCTTGTTTCCTTCACGTTATCATGATTTCAACCGGCTAAGCAGGTCACTCCAGTGAAAAACGTTGGTATATTCTATCACCCCTTGGTTGAAGCAACTCAGGCCAAGGCGGAGCAGTTGCAGGACTTCCTCGTCTCCCGCAGCATCACCGTCTGGCTCTGTTCCGCCTGGGAAGTCGAACCCGCCAGGTCGCGGCTGGACAATACGGACCTGGTTTTGAGCGTCGGCGGCGATGGCACCATTTTGCGCTCGGCGCAGGCGGTGGTGCCACTAATGATTCCTATAATTGGCATAAATCTGGGCAAACTTGGTTTTATGACCGAACTCAGCGCTGATGAGGCTATCGACAGGTTGCCTACCCTGCTTTCCGGGGAAGGCTGGGCCGACGAAAGGGCCATGCTTCAAGCCGAGCTCGTTGTCGACGACAAAAAGACAGAGACCTATCACGCCCTGAACGATGTGGTGGTGGCGCGGGGCGCTATTGCCCGCCTGATTCGCGTATCAGCCAGCATCGACGGGAAATACCTTGCCGACTATAAAGCTGATGGAGTTATCGCAGCGACGGCCACCGGCAGCACCGGTTACTCTCTGGCCACTGGAGGGCCCATCCTTTACCCACAGTCAAAAGATTTCCTGCTGGTACCCATTACACCCCACCTCAGCCCTGCCTACGCACTAGTATTGCCGGCGGAAACATCAGTTCAGCTAACGGTAACGGCGCCACGTCAGGCCACGCTCAGCATTGATGGACACATCAATATGCCCCTTGCTGACGGAGCGTCCGTTACGATAAGACAAAGCCCGCACCGTACACGGTTTCTGCGCATCCATCCCGAAGATTCTTTCTACCGCTCGCTGGAGCAAAAACTGAAAAACAAACAAAGTTAATCCCCTTCTTACTGACAATCCCCTTTGAAGAAAAGCGCAACACAGCATCTGCTGATGTCTGCGCTTTCTCTTTTCAGAGCGATCCCATCTCTTCGGCAGAGGTAACCAATGAGAAATCGATGGCGTGAAATTTCAAAAGTGAATCCACAGCGTGAGAACGGGCATCGCAGGATAAGCAACGAAGTTTTTCAAGCGCTTATAGCAGCTAAACTATCAGGCGCTGTCTATCAAATCCTGCTCGTTGTAATAGATAAAACATGGGGCTATGACAAGCTCCATAGCTATATTTCATTTTCACAAATTAGGAAAGCAGCGAATCTATCACAGCAAAGCGTGAGAAAAGCAGTTCAGAGCGCAGAGAAATTACGAATTATTGTTGTCGAAAGAGACGGCACTGGAAAAGGCAATAAGTATTTATTCAATAAACACTATGACACATGGTTGACTAGTCAACCAAATCATACTAGTCAACTAAATCATACTAGAACTAGTCAACCTGTCACGCCCAGCACTATAGCTACTACAGAAAATAATATAAAAAATAAAAGAAATAATACATATACATATGGGAATAAAAAAGAAAAAGTATGTAGTGACGACCCAGATAAATACATCAAGGGCAAATACGGGAACATGGTGAGACGGTGATGAGCAACGCTTATGCAGTCTGGTCAGAATCAAAACAGCGGGCGAATATGGACGTACTCAGCAGCGATATAGAGCAGGCTATCAGCTGGTTTAAGAAACAGTTCGGCACAGAGCCAAAGCTCATGCTGCTGCATAAAAAGTGTCAGTATCTTGCTGATAGTATTCCCGAAACGATAAAAGTCGAATACCATCACGCATTGGCACATGAGATATTTCTTTCTGCTGCTGAAAAAGTCGGAATAGATAAATCAGAACTTAAAAACGCTGGATCTTACTTTTTCTGTCAAAGCTGCCTCGTTGACAATCCCCTCGATGATCAGTCATTCGATGAACGTTATTGTCAGCAATGCTGTGAATTTTTGCTGGATGAAGCAGCACAGTTATCGCAGAGTAAAAAGCCTGCATGGATACCGAGAAGAAATCAAAAAATAGACGCTGAAAAATCAATACTAATAGCAGATGATGCGGTATTAAATATGTCCACTAGAAATGATGACAAAATTCAAAGTGGACATATTTCTCCCATCGGTCCACTGCAAAGGTCTGTCGGAAAGCGCGGTCCAAAATTCCATGATGATTTACCCATAGGGCGTATTCATGAGCTAGCTGCACAGAGCCAAGGAGCAAAGGCGATTGCCAGTGAGTTAAAGGGAATGGGCATAATTGTCAGCTATAAGACTATTCAACGCATATTAGATGGTCAGAGGATGATGATATGAACGTTCACAATATGGCGTATGAGGAAAATCGATAAGTTCTGATCGAGATAACGAAACGGAATAGGTCAGTCTTTTTATTCAGCAGAGTAATAGCAAAGAACTATCATGAGAAAGTGGCGAAGCAACTAATACAACAGTTTTGTGATGATATATGGGTTTGGGGCTTAGAGGCAGCTAAGTAGCACTGGGCGAAGTTCTTAGAATGGCACTTTGTGGAGAAATTGAGTTCATTATGAAAGCGGTAATCTACGCTAGGGTCAGCGGTAACGAGCAATTTACTGAAAACCAGTTGCCAGCATTGGAAGCGTTCGCAGCGCAGCGTGGTTTTACAGTTACAGAGCGTTACATTGAGAAAGAAAGCGCTTGGAAGTCAGGGCATCAGCACGAGCTAAAGAGATTGCTGCATGATTGTCGAAATGGAAGACGCAAATTCGATGCTGTGCTGGTATGGGCATGAGATAGGCTCTCACGAGAAGGAGCTGCTGCGATTCTGAATCTTGTAAACACATTTAAAGCATACGGGGTCAAAGTAATCAGCTATCAAGAAGCATGGACAGAAGCTCCTGGCGAGATAGGAGAGATACTTTACGCAATTGCTGGATGTGTAGCGAGAATGGAGAGTGAGCGCAGATCAGAGCGCACCAAAGCAGGATTGGAACGTGCATTGAGAGAGGGTAAGAGATTGGGGCGTCCTAAAGGTTCAAAGGATAAAAGAAAGAGGAGAAAAAGGTGTATCTTGTGAACCAAATTTGGATAGTAAATATTTATCTAATATGTCTAGTATCAATACTACTTGCCCTTTTCACTAAAGCATCAGCGCGTTTATCCAATATTACTCTGGCTTTATTCACCTCATTATCGGATATTGTTCCTTCGCTGCGTTTATCCAATGCTGATAGAACGTCATCTAAACTTTCCGTAACACAATTCGCTATGATATCCAATTTATATTTCTCAAAACTTGCGGAAAGTATTTTAATTCGCATTCTTTTTCAGTTAAGATAGTATATCGTCGCCGTAATTCCATTACATTTTGCCGTGTCATATTCTCAAGATATACTGATCGTTTAGGTTCGCTCATACTTATTATTTCTCGCCAGACTACAAAACTCATCTGGGCTGGAATTCCGATTATATCTGTTGCCCATTCTATTATTTCTTTTAGACGACGTTCTTGGCGATCACGATCTTCCCGTGTCTGGTTATCCTTCCTGTCACGCTGTTCCCGTTTGTTGCTCTCTTCGATCGAACGGACAGCTGTAAACGCTAGAAGAAGCGTTATCAAGGCGGACACGGCCATAAACAATGCGCTTAACTTAACTGGGTATTCTTCGGTATGGCTTAGAAACGGAATCCACATCCAATATAAGTCTGTAACCAGGATAGGGATAGCAACACCAAGCAATATTAATAGGGATATAACGAGTATCTTTAATATTTTCATGCCTGCATTATATCACAATAAAAGTGCGGTCGATTTCAAAGCTAAATGCTTATAGCTAAATGATGAAAACAAAAAAGGAACAGTTGTTGAGCTGATTCGGTTAGGCGTAACAAAGCATCTTATTAATTTAATAAGGACACTGAGGCAGTCTAGTTGTTCTCTATTTCATTGTGTTGGTTTTTGTAATCGAACTTTGCATGTATAGAGAACTTTTCAGCAGTAAGGAGCAAGCGCCCTTTGGAGACGAGGCGGCCATCCATGTAAACATAAAGAGCGCTGCCGCATTCCGGGCATGACTGATTACGGGAAAATCGCAGTGCCCAGCCAAACCAACGCGCTCCGCACTTTGTGCACTTTCCCTCTAGCATATAGGAAATTTTATAAAGAACAAATGATTATTTCGGTTAGATAAGAGTAAGAATATGGTAGTAGTATGGCAATAAATTGATAAATCAATGGTTCAGAAATGATGAGAAGTTGAGTACAATATGTCCTGAATTACAAATAGACTGGGAACGTTTTCCCAGCCTATGTTTTAGGCTTCCGGTTTTAGGTTACACTACGCTTATTCACTTCTCAGGGAAAGTGACACGTAAATCTCCCCAAGTAATGGTAAATTCTCCAGATACTCCTATTTCCCTTAACCATTCAATGGTTTCAATATGAGAGAGTAATGCAGAGGCATACGCTTCTACTCTTCCGACATTTTCCTCCCCGGTCGTTATCGGGAAGTCTATCTCTTCAACTTTTTCATCTGTTAGTATTTCGATAGGATATTTGGTTATTACACTATCCATATTTGAGCATTCTTTCTCTAACTATAGTAAACCTGACGGCAGACCATTTGGCTTGAAAATAACCATGGCTTCAATTGCGTCCTTTTTCCGAAACAATTTTTCTCCGCGTGGTCCACGGCCGCAACTTTCAAATATTCCAAGCCTACTCCACCTTCTGACTGTGCTTGTGTGGAGTTGTAACAAATTTGCAACCTCGGTGGTTGTCAACAAGGAGTCTGCTTCTTCAGCTTCTTGCTCAAGGATTTCATCTTCCGATCGTTCCGTAAATGAACTCTTCATCTCTGATCATCCACGCTTTTATGATAAATGCTGCTTTAACGGCTGTTAAAGTTAGCGTTACTATCAAGTCTAGTGGAGTTTAATAAGAAAAAAAATAACGAATTGGTCATAGGGAAAAAGTCAGTGGATGTAATAAAAAGGAACGATTAATGGGCTGAATAAATCAGTCGAAACAGAAGCACCTTAACAATCGAATATTATTGAGAGGTGGATTTAGGATTTAACTTGGGGAGTCTCTTCTAGAACAGGATTATCCACAACTTGTGTTACCCATCTCAATCTCGATCTATCGGTAGATGGTTTAACCTCATAATCTGATGCATTCTTCATACGCGGTTTAGTAATAAAAGCCATTCTTATGACTAATCTCATACAGAACACTGTAGAAAACAGCATAACTGGCAAAGCTAATACAAGCATTGGTGTTTCATAGATATACTCGCCATACTCGTTGATCGTAATAAGCACTCGATAATCATTAAATAAGGCGACAAAATAGTTAAAAACTGTAAGGGCAGCAAGCCCGAAAGTCCAAACAATCCCTAGTAATAATAATCCTACTGTAAAAATTGACTTCATACGTCAATCCATCTTTATAGATAGCAATAGCGCTATCACTACAAAATATTAATAGCAGGCGAGTATATATAAATATTTTTGCAGTCTAGAAACAAGAGTACCTTAACAATTGAATAGTTCGAGCACTTCATCTGATAAATTAGCTGGTTCGAGTGTATTTATTCTTTGGTCAATCATAAGACTACTAGCAATGATTCACTTGAGAGCTAAGAATCTAACGTCCTCTTCTCTAAAGCGTCGGTCAAAACGGGGTGAGTAAGTTACGTGAGTGAGCAGCTCCATCTCAACTAGTGTATTAACCGCATCTACATGGACATCCAATATCCTAGCTACTTCCTCCGTTGTCAGCAGTTTCTTTCTTGATTCAGGATATATTCGGTCCCATCTAACACTTCTGGCTCTGATGCTTGCTCTAGTGCTTGCCTCTCGTTCAAGCGTTTGGATAATATGCTCGTTAGTTTTAATTTTTTTTCGCATCGTTATCCTATATATGTCCTAAGATTTTAATTATTTTAATTGCTACTGTCTTTTACCTGGTGTTTTTGAACGTGATGTGAACAATAAGTTAGACGCTTGGTATTGGCTCAGCAGACGCTATTTCTGGGAGTTGGATGTGGTTAACCAGGTTACTCGAATATGTATTATAAAACAACTTGACTGTGCCACAGCGTTTACACTTGCCTTTGCTGGTGGGACCGTAGGCTGGGTCAATAACCCAGTGATGTATGCACTTTTTTTCAGTAGCTTCAACTGAATTATCTAATCTTTCATTTATCTCTTTGGTGGCCAGCAGAGAGTCTGTTTCTTCCGCCTCTCGCTCGAGGATGCTGTCTTCCATGTTTTTAGTATCTAGACTATGCATTCTATTCAGTTCCTTTCGCTGATTAGATTCCTCTCCCGTATAAAACTATACTAAGTTGGTGAAGCTTGGGAAACAACCCGCTAATAGGCTGGTATAAAGCAGTACTTTCGTACGGTTTGGCCTCTTTGGAAAACGCACGTGCAGAATTTTTTGAGTAGGAAATAAGTAAAAGGTCATAGTTAAATGGTCAGAGAATGTAATAAAAAGGAACGATTATGGGCTAATTGCACAATTCAGACTTTTGTTCAATGCTGACTTAATTGAATCAACCACTAAAGAAGCTAGGAAATGAAGAGTATGTCAGTATATAAGGCTCTCGTTTAGGTATGACGTAACATTTATCTAAGCTCTTTAAGAATGGCAGGCTTAAGGGCAGGTACGGTAGCCAAGACCAAACTTGTTCTAATGTTAGCTATATCCGAACACTATCATAGAACGTTGTTAAGTGTTCTAAACAAGCCAGATAATATTAATCTCCTTTAATCGAAACCTGTTCATCTCCTGACATTCCACAAATTGGACTGAGTCAGCATATTCGTCAAATTAAAGTAATAAATTGTTCGCTGTAGTACTAATTAACCAATTAGAAAGGTACTTATACCTTATTCAATACCATCTAAGATGTCTGTACTATAAATTACGTAGCATCTTAATTTTACGAATAGTGGAATAAATAAGTTCTCTAGAAGTCAGGTATATAGTAAAAAAGGTCATAATAGTCGGTCTCAGCAGGGCATATTCCTTCAAGAGTTGGAGCAATTTTAGATATGAGTATTTATCAGCTGGCTCCGCTAATCAGTGCGCTTACCTATGGTATCTTGAGCATTTTTGTTCTAAGAAATGCGCGAACCAAGGTAAGAAGGCTACTCGCTATCTATCTAACTGTATTGCTATTATATGCTCTTGGCTCCTTCATTGCATTCGCTAATTTCTTCCCAAACCAGATACCCCTGTGGAGTTTATTTTTTCCACTGGGTGGTATTACCGCATTAATTGCATATTGTCACTTCGTTGGGGCTTTCACTCATAAAAATTGTCGCTTGGCAGCATTTCTAGGATATGGGGCTGTGGCGTTTATTTTAATTCCCCTGATTATTCAAGGATATATCCCGAAGAGTGTCGAGTGGATTGGCGATGGTGTACTGATAAACTATGGCCATTTCAGTTACCTTCTCATAGCTATTGGTACTCCGTTCGTTGTGTTACCGATATTTCTTTTGGTACGACGACTTAGGAATTTAAAAGATCCCCTAGAACAAAATAGAGTAAAGTATTTGCTCGTAGGTGTAGCAGTCTTAACGTTGTTTATCATCAGAGAAATCATTTCAACTTTACCTAATTTCTCTCTTTCACAGATTGGTCACCTTTGCAATGCCCTGGTGACTACCTATGCTATCCTTAGATATCATATATCCGATATCAAATTGATTGTGAAAAACGGATTAATATACTCGGGAATTACCATCTGTATTGCCTCTCTATATCTTATTGTGCTTTCTGGTTTGCGATTTTCACTTCACGATTGGGGTATAGCTACTAATTTCATAGCTTTAGTAGCGGTATCGGTTCTGTTGGTGTGGCTATTCAATCCAATATTGGCACTCCTTCATAAGGGAGTTGACAGGCTCTTCTATGGGAAAAGTTTTAAATATAGGCATATGATAGTAAGTTTCGCTCAGAAGATGAATAACGTTCTTGATTTGAATGAGTTGATCGAGGCAATGTTGAGATCTATAACAAGGGCTATGCATGCTTCTCAGGCAAGCCTATTGCTCTATAACGGCATCGATTTTAGTTCCCGGTTTACCGAGAGGTTGATCGATGGAGAGCAAAATATACCATTGAAATTAAGCATGAAAAGCCCGATTGTGACATGGCTTACTAGAGAGAATAAAACTCTCTCCAGAAATCTTATTGATATGTCCCCAGATTTTAAAGGGCTTTCGGAGATGGAAAGGAATGCCATTAATGATCAGGGAATAGAAACGTTTTATCCTTTGAAGAGCGAAGGAAACCTGATTGGCATCCTAGCACTGAGCAAGAAGCATCCGTCTGGTTTCTACTCCCTAGATGACATAAACCTGCTCACTACGATGGTTCGTGAAGTAGCGGTACTTGTAGAAAACGCTCAACTTTATGCTGAAGCTAAGCAGAGGGCTAATACTGATGAGCTGACAGGGTTATTTAATCACCGCTTTTTTTATCAATGCCTTGATGAGGAGATTGACAGATGCTCTCGCTTTGGAGAGATATTTTGCCTGCTATACATAGATCTGGATCTGTTTAAGATATACAACGATACCCAAGGTCACCTAGAAGGTGATGAGATTCTTAAAATAGTCAGTCAAGAGATTAAAAGCTCGATCAGGATGATAGACACCAGTTTTCGCTACGGCGGTGACGAGTTTGCCGTTATTTTACCCTATACACATCTTGATGGTGCTTACAAGGTAGGGGAAAGAATCAGGAAAGCAATAGAACGCACGATGGACGCAAAAGGTATTGAAATCACTTGCAGCGTTGGCATTGCCTCATGGCCAGCTGACGGATTAATGCGAGAGGATATCATTAAAACAGCGGACGCAGCCCTGTACTTTGCCAAGCAAACTGGAAGAAACCGAACATGTTTGGGTTCAGAAGTGGTGCTTTCTGAGTTACTTAAAATGGAAGGAAAGATGAAAGGTGAGACAGCAGTTCTTAACACGATTTATGCCTTAGCAGCGACTGTTGATGCCAAGGATCATCATACTTATGGACACTCAAAAAAGGTAGCTAAATATGCCGCAGAGATTGCTGAGGGTCTTGGCTACTCCCAAGAAAAAATAGCCACAATACGCGCAGCTGGGTTATTGCACGATATTGGTAAGATTGGTGTCTCCGACCACCTGCTCAAAAAGCCTGGGCCTTTAAGCCTTGAAGATTGGGAACTAATACGCACGCACCCCGATCTGGGAGTAGCTATACTTAAAAACGTAGATCGTTTGAGAGGTTGCTTAAGTGCTGTAAAATATCATCACGAACGTTACGATGGCACTGGTTACCCTGCTGGGCTCAAAGGTGACAATATCCCCCTCGATGCCCGGATCATATCTGTAGCTGATTCCTACGATTCTATGACTTCATCACGTCCTTATCGGGAGAAAATAACATCTTCTGATGAGGCTTTGGAGGAATTAAAACGATGTTCCGGCAGCCAATTTGATCCGAATATTGTTGAAATATTCACCAAAATCTTGGAAAGAGACATTTTCGAGAAGAAAAAAAGCCGCACTGACCTGAACCCATTAAACGATACCAGTTATACTCTTGTAAGGGAGGAAAATACCTAGAAACAGAGATAGGCACCGGAACAAATCATCAACGAGCTCCACAATGCGGAAATATTGATTAAAAAGTGAGCTAGAGCCACGTTGGCCAGCAAGAAGATTAGGGCAAGCGACCATATTTACTACTGCTGCAAAAAGAGTACGGCCGGATGAGAAGAGACTAGACTTGCCAGCTCCAAGATTTATAGTAGGAGACGCAGTGATGAAAGTATTAATAAGTAAAAGCGGCAAAAAGCAACTAAAGATACCTGTTCTAGTCATATTAACGACTATAGCTATTTGGGCGGGCTATCAAGTATTTTGGACTGGATTTAGTCAACGAACACTTTGGGACTGGATGGAATTGCTCATGGTACCTATCGTGCTTGGAGCAGGTGCTTTACTTTTTCAAAGAGCACTAAGAATAGCAGAGCTTAAGAAAGCACTTGAAAAAGAGCGTGCAGAGCGAGAGCTGTCACTTGACATGCAACGCCAAGAAACCTTAACAACCTATTTTGACCGAATGGAGAACTTACTTCTTCAAAACTCTTTGCGTGAATCTCAAGTTGATAGTGAGGTACGCACAGTAGCTAGAGCCTTAACTTTGTCCGCATTGCGGAATCTGGACGGACAGCGGAAAAGTTATTTACTACAATTTCTTTATGATTCTAATTTGATTAATACCCGAAATACTATTGTGGACATAGGGGAGGCCAATCTTGAAGGCGCTCATCTAGAGAACGCTCATTTTATAGAAGTTTGCTTAAAGAAGTCTCACCTTGAGGAAGCCAATTTTGAGGGAGCAAACCTTGAGGGAGCAAACCTTGTGAGTACCTGCCTCGAGAGGGCTCATCTTGAAAGAGCTGATCTAGAAGGGGCAAACCTAAAATTGGCTCACCTTGAGGAAGCACACTTAGAGGAGGCTCACCTTGAAAAAGCTCACCTTGAGGGAGCTTTTATCAATAGGGCTCATCTTGAAGGAGCTTGCCTTAAAGAAGCACACCTTAAGGAAGCTTTTTTAGATGGGGCCCACCTCGAGGGTGCTCACTTTGAAGCAGCGCATCTTGAGGAGGCTCACCTTGAGGAAGCGCATCTTGAGGAGGCCCACCTTGAGGAAGCCCACCTTGAAGGATCTCACATGAATAGTATTCACCTAGAGGGAGCTCACCTAGAGGGGGCTCACCTTCAGGGAGCTCACCTTCAGGGAGCTCATGTTGAGAAAGCTCACTTAGAGGGAGCTCACCTAGAGGGGGCTCACCTTGAGAAAGCTCACTTAGAGGGAGCTTACCTTGAGGGAGCTCACCTAGAGGGAGCTCACCTTAATAGTATCCATCTTGAGGGAGCTTACCTTGAGGGAGCTTGCCTTGAGGGAGCTCCTCTTGAAGGAGCTCATCTTGAAGGGGCAAACCTAGAGGGGATACCCCTTAATGGAGCTCACCTAGAAAGGATTCATCTAGAAGGGGCAAACCTTAAATTGGCTCACCTGGAGGAAGCTCACTTAGAGGAAGCTCACCTGGAAAAAGCTCACCTTGAGGGAGCTTTTATGAATAGGGCTCATCTTGAAGGAGCTTACCTTAGGGCTACTCATCTTGAGGAAACGCATCTGGAGGAGGCTCATTTTGAAGGAGCTCACCTGGAGGAGGCTCACCTGGAGAGAGCTATTTTAAACGGGGCTCATCTTGAGAACGCTTACCTAGAGAAGGCTCGTCTTGATGAGGTACATTTTGGGGAAGCCAATCTTAATGGGGCTTTTATGCATAGGGCTCATCTTAAAGGAGCATACTTGAAAGGAGCTTACCTTCAGAATGTGCACCTTGATGCGGCTAATATTATAGGGGCAGTCCTTAATTATGCTCACGGTGAAAAAGTGAGGTTAAATCGAGCTCACCTTCAGGGAACCCAACTTGTGGAGGCTGCCCTTAGTGGAGCTGATTTTGAGGGAGCTAACCTTGAGGGGGCTAATCTTCAGGGAGCCAACCTTCAGGGAGCCAACCTTCAGGGAGCCAACCTTGAGGGAGCCAACCTTGAGGGAGCTAGCCTTGAGCAGGCTAACCTAAACAAAGCTCGTCTTGTCCCGGAACAACTGGCTGAAGTTGATAAGATTCATAGTGCCCTTATGCCAGATGGAAATAATTATGAACTCTGGGTTGCTAATAATAAACCAGATTGGAATTAAGAAAAATAGTGAACGTGCAATGAGGGAAAAGTGAATATGCAAGAAATAAATTTGCCAATTATTGAATACTCAGCAGATACAAAACTAAAGGCATCATTTGGATAGAAGCTGCTGCGTTTGCTGAGAGTTCGTATAATTACATATAATGACAGAGTAATAATAAAAGGCTTGTTCTCTCCATCAGAAATTCCTATTCTTGAAGAAGAATTTCAGTTAGAAAATATAAAATCTGAGTTTAACAAGAATCGAAGTGCAGAATCGGAAGAATTTTCTCACGTTTTCAGTTATGCAGCAAAAACTGAAAGGGAAACGATAAATTGAGCACGGTCGAAAAAGCCAAAATCCAGGATGTACCCCAAATCCACCAGCTCATAAACCACTTCGCTGACAGAGACGAGATGCTGCCACGCTCGCTCAGTGATATCTACGAGAACATTCGTGACTATTTTGTCCACCGCAAGGACGAGCGTGTGCTTGCTTGCGCGGCGATGCACATCATCTGGTCCGACCTGTCGGAAATCAAATCCGTCGCCGTGGCCGAAGAATGCCAGAGGCAGGGTGTAGGCACCATACTTGTCAATGCCTGCTTTGAGGAAGCGAAGTCGCTTGGCATACCCACTGTTTTCTGCCTGACCTACCAGCCCAATTTCTTTAAGAAGTTCGGTCTTAAAGAGATAGATAAGATGGAGTTGCCACGCAAGGTATGGACCGAATGTTTCCGGTGTCCCAAATTCCCTGACTGCGGCGAGGTGGCACTCATCCGTCATTTTTAAAAAGAAAGGCTCAGTCACTTGGAAGATACTCTTTCCAGCCAACTAATTTACGATGGAAGGGCAGTAAAGCTCAGGGTGGATTCCGTACGGTTGAGCAATGGACGGGAGACCACCCGGGAAATCGTGGAGCACAGCGACTGTGTTGCCGTAGTCGTCATTGATGAGAACGATAACACGCTGCTGGTGAAGCAGTTCCGCAAGCCGGTGGAGAATGAGCTGCTTGAGATACCGGCCGGAGGTATTGACCCTGGTGAAGAACCGGAAGAGGCGGTTAAACGAGAGCTGCGAGAAGAAATCGGACATATGCCCCGGAAAGTGCAGAGTCTTGGTGGTTTCTATTCGGCACCGGGCTATTGCACTGAGTACCTTTACCTCTACCTTGCCACAGGCCTGGTACTGAGCCCACTAATCGCTGAAGATACCGAAGCAATCAACGTTGTCCGCGTGCCAATCGAGGAAATACCTGAACTCATAGCCTCGGGACGCATCTGCGATGCCAAAAGCATCGCCGGGTTACTTGCTTACCTGAATCGCTTTAGAGAGAAGCAGAAGACCGATTAGCACAGTCTGTCCGACAGCTTTCTGCCACCGAGAAGGTGCATATGGAGGTGGGGCACCACCTGTCCTCCCTCCTCCCCACTGCTGACAACGAGCCGGTAGCCCTTTTCGGCAATGCCTTCCTGCCTAGCGAGTTTATTGGCCACACCTGCCATATGCCCGACAATCGATACTTCTTCGTCATTCAAATCAGACAGAAACGCGATATGTCGCTTTGGTATTATCAGCACATGGGTCGGAGCCAGAGGGTTAATATCCCGGAAGGCCATGACCTCATCATCCTGGTAAAGCGTATCGCTGGGAAGCTCACCGACCACAATCCGGCAGAAAATGCATTCCATGTACTAGCCTTTCTCTTTCCGGTACTGGGCCCTGCCCTGCTCAAACAGGTCATTCCCGTAGATGTCATTGGCCACTATGGCCGGGAAATTATCTACCGTCAGCATCCTGATTGCCTCCGGGCCCAAATCGTCATAGGCAACAACCGTCGCCTTTTTAATCGACTGAGCAAGCAGGGCTCCGGCCCCGCCGGTAGCAATGAAATACACCGCTTTATATTTCTGCGTCGCCTCTCTCGATTCCATAGAACGGCTGCCCTTGCCAATCATCGCCTTCACGCCGGCGGCCAGCATACGGGGAGTATATACATCCATGCGGCCGCTGGTAGTAGGGCCTGCGGAACCGATGACACGACCCGGCCTCGCCGGGGAAGGTCCGGCATAATAGATGGTCTGTCCTTTTAAAACAAATGGAAGCTCTTCTTTCATTTTCAATGCTTCAATGAGCCGCTTATGGGCAGCGTCTCGCGCTGTGTATATTGTTCCAGAAATCAAGACAGGAGTGCCCGCGGTCAGTTCCTTGATTGTTTTTCGGTCGAGAGGAGTGGTTATATGCACCGCTTCCATTCTATAACCTGGCCTCCTTGTGGCGGGCGCAGTGGCATTGCAGATTTATGGCTACCGGCAGGCTGGCAATATGCGTCGGCCTGGCTTCGGCATGCACCGCCAGCGCCGTCGTGGTGCCGCCTATACCCATAGGCCCGATACCCAGGTCGTTGATGCGGGATAAAAGTTCTTTCTCCAGGGCAGCAATTTCCGGGTCAGGATTCGGCTGCTTAACGGGCCGTAATAACGCTTTCTTGGCCAGAAGCATCGCTCCTTCCGAGGTAGCACCGATGCCCACACCAACGATTAACGGTGGGCAGGGGTTGGCCCCAGCCTCATCCACCGCCCTCAGAACCGAATCAATGATACCATCCTGGCCATCGCCCGGCTTAAGCATTATCAGCCGGCTCATATTCTCGGAGCCGGCTCCCTTGGGCAAACAAGTAATCTTGATACGATCCCCTTTGACAATTTCAGTGTGGATTACGGGGGGAGTATTATCTTTAGTGTTCTTTCTCTCGGTAAATGGCTGGTTGACCATGGATTTGCGCAGGTATCCTTGTGTGTAACCCTGGCTGACACCTTCCGTCACCGCTGCCACAAGCTCTCCATCGACCACGTGCGTGTCCTGCCCCACCTCAAGGAAAATAACGACAGTACCACAGTCCTGACATAGCGGCAGGTTTTTAGCCTCAGCAACGCGGGCATTTTCCACCAGCTGATGTAGTATCTCTTTGCCCAACGGGGACTGCTCGCTCTGCTGCGCCTGCTTCAGCGTCGCCAGAACATCTTCGTTAAGCTCAAAATTGGCGCTCTGGCAGAGCCGGGCAACTGTCTCAGTAACGTCTCTTGCCTTTATTTCCCTCAGCTTAGCGGCTATTAGCGCCACCCCCTTTAGCCTGCCGCCAGTTTTTCTATCACTGCATCGGCAACCTGTGAAGTACCAACGCCGGACGTCCTATCAGGCATTATATCATAAGTAACGCTTTTACCGTCGATGATGACATCAGCAACGGCTTTTTCCAGTCTATCAGCCGCGTCCCTTTCACCCAGATGGCGGAGCATCATAACGCCGGAGAGCATCATTGCCATGGGGTTGGCCTTGTTTTGCCCACTATACCTGGGGGCACTGCCATGGGTCGGTTCAAAGACGGCTACTTCATCGCCGACATTGGCACCGGGTGCAACTCCCAGCCCCCCCACCAGTCCAGCGCAGAGGTCTGATAGAATATCACCGTACAGATTAGGCGCCACGATGACATCAAACTGCCGCGGGTTCTTCACCAGCTGCATGGTCATATTATCAACCAATTTATCTTCAAATTCAATACCCGAATATCCATCGGCCACTTCCCTGGCTACCTTCAGAAACAACCCGTCAGAAAACTTGAGGATATTGGCCTTGCTGATAGCGGTGACCTTTTTTCTACAATAAGCGCACGCATATTCAAAGGCGAACCGGACAATACGCCGACTTGCCATTTCGGAGATGACCTTCAGGCTGATGCCGGAATCTTCATTGATATTGCCTCTCTTCGCCTCCGCGGTCAGCTGGATAAGTTTTAACGCTTCCGGTGTTCCCCGTTCGAATTCAATGCCAGCGTAAAGGTCTTCCTCATTTTCCCTGACAACCACAAGGTCAACATCTTCATAAGGAGAAGGTACACCGTGGTATGTCTTGCAGGGGCGAACGCAGGCGTAAAGGTCAAGTTTCTTGCGCAGGGCAACATTTACACTGCGAAAGCCCGAGCCAACCGGTGTGGTTATCGGACCTTTCAGGGCCACCTTGTTTTTCCTCACCGACTCCAACACTGAATCAGGCAGCGGCGTGCCATATTTGTCAATTATGTCGGCACCAGCTTCAGCAATGTCCCACTGGAAGGCAACGCCAGTGGCTTCCAGAACCCGCCTGGTCGCCTCGGTGACCTCCGGGCCGATGCCATCGCCGGGAATCAGGGTGACTCTATAGACCATTGATTTTACCCCTCTCTATTACAGTTTAAAATCGCCATGCTCCTTGATATAAGGAATCAAGCCACCTGCATCGAGGATACGCAGCATTACCTGTGGAATTTTGCCGAAGGTGAGCTTCTGCCCGGTGGTGATATCTCTGACCGTGCCCGCCGAAAGGTCAATTTCCAGTTCATCCCCGTCATTAATGCCATCGGTATCACATAACAGCACCGGTAAACCCAGATTTATGGCATTGCGGAAAAAGATACGCGCCACTGACTTGGCCAGTATGGCACTGACCCCCGCCATCTTTATGACCAGAGGAGCATGTTCCCGACTGGAACCAAGGCCAAAATTGTTGCCGGCTACGATGAAATCACCTTCGCTGACCCTTGAAACAAAGGTGGGGTCAGCATCCTCCAATACGTGTTTTGCCAGCTCTGGAAGGTTGCTCCTGAGATGGGCATGCCTGCCGGGAATAATATGGTCAGTAGATATGCCATCGCCAAACGTAAAAGCTTTCCCTCTGAGCACTTACATTACCTCCCTGGGATCGGTGATTTCGCCGGTGAGCGCCGTGGCTGCTGCTGTGGCCGGGCTGCCAAGATAAACAAAAGCTTTCGGGTTGCCCATCCGACCTTTGAAGTTGCGGTTCGAGGTGGAAAGACAGGCCTCTCCATCACCCAGCGCCCCCTGATGCAAGCCGAGGCATGGTCCGCACCCCGGCGGCAGAATCGTGGCTCCGGCTTCAACAAGAGTCTGGAAGTAACCTCTCTCCAGAGAATGCAGGTATATCTGCCGCGAAGCGGGGGCGACAATAAATCTGGTACCGGCGTGGCATTTTTTGCCTTTCAAAATACGGGCGGTGATTTCCAGGTCATCCAGTCTCCCGTTAGTGCAGGTGCCGATAAGGACCTGCTGAATTTTCGTCCCCTTTAGCTCCCGAGCTAAAGCAACATTGTCCACAGTATGCGGCCGGGCCACGGTGGGTTCAAGAACATCGAGGGCAATCCGCATCATCTGCTCATAAACAGCGTCAGCATCGGGAATCACAGGCTGGTAATCCTTGCCCCGCCCCTGGTCTACCAGATAAGCTTTCGTCACCTCGTCTGAAGGAAAGATACCGACCTTAGCCCCCGCCTCCACCGCCATGTTGGCCACGGTGAAGCGCTGCGACATCGTCATCCCTTTTATCCCGTCACCGCTGAATTCCAGCACCTTGTAGGTCGCACCATCGGCGCCAAGCTGTCCGATAATATGAAGGATGAGGTCTTTCGCTGAAACCCCTATTTGAAATTGACCAGCAACCGTAATCCGGATGCTCTCCGGAACACGGAACCAGGTCTTCCCCAGCCCCATGGCTACCGCCACATCCGATGAGCCCATGCCGGTAGCAAAGGCACCCAAGCCACCCGCCGTCACCGTGTGAGAATCAGAAGCGACGATAACATCTCCGGGCCGGGCCAGTGATTCCGCTACCAGCTGGTGACAGACACCTTCGCCGATGTCAGACATTATTGCCCCGGTCTCGCCAGCAAACTGGCGCAGCACCAGATGGTCGTTTGATAGCGTACGCGTCGGGCTGGGTACGGCGTGGTCTATAAATACCGCCGTCCTCTCCGGATTGGCCAGTTTCTTCAGGTCGCTCTCGTAGAACTGCATGACGGTGAGTGGCCCGGTAGTATCCTGCACAAACGACAGGTCCACCGAGGCAATGACTATATCCCCAGCCCTGGCGTTGTTGCCCGATTTGGCACTAAGTATTTTTTCGGATAATGTCTTACCCATAAGAAATCTGGCGGCTCCATGAAAATAGTATCGACGAAAGCAATCGGACTATAGCGGGATATTGCCGTGTTTCCTGGTTGGACGGGTCTCCTGTTTACTGCGTAGCGCCTCAAATGCCGCGATTATCTCCGGCCGGGTATTACGTGGCGGGATAACCGCATTTATATAGCCCATGCTCGCCGCGATGTACGGGTTATAGAAATGCTGGCGGTATTCCTCTATCTTTTCTTTTTCTTTGGCAGCGGGGTCATCAGCTCCCTTGATTTCCTGATGATGTATAATGGCCGCAGCACCTTCCGCCCCCATAACCGCGATTTCCGCCTTCGGCCACGCCAGCGCATAGTCAGCACCGAGGCTCTGCCCGCACATGGCCAAGTATGACCCCCCATACGCCTTACGCGTAATCAGCGTAATCTTGGGCACGGTGGCCTCCGAGTAGCACCACAGCATCTTGGCACCATGCCGGATTATGCCGCCCCACTCCTGGTGACTGCCGGGCAGGTAGCCGGGAACATCGACAATGGTCAACAGGGGAATATTGAAAGCATCGCAGAAGCGGATAAAGCGGGTCGCTTTGTCCGAGGCATTTATATCAAGACAACCGGCAAGGTGGCTCGGCTGATTGGCAATGATGCCGATTACTTGGCCATTCATCCTAGCAAAGCAGGTGATGATATTCATGGCGTAATGCCGTTGGGGCTCGCAGGACTCGCCTTCATCCACAATGGAACGGATGACATTCTTCATATCGTATACCTTGCTCGCCTCCGGCGGTATGAGCTCATCCAGCGCAGGGTCGGTACGGTCGGGTTTATCCTTTGATGTTATGTCAAGCGGTTTCTCGCCGCAGCTTGATGGCAGGTATCCCAGCAGCCCCTTCATCTCCTCGATGCACTGCTGGTCATTGTCACAGGCAAAATGGGCTACGCCGCTTTTTGTATTATGGGTCATGGCGCCGCCCAGCTCCTCGTCGCTTATTTCCTCACTGGTGGCTGCCTTGACCACGTGGGGTCCGGTGATATACATATAGCTCGTCTTCTTCACCATGAAGACAAAGTCGGTCATGGCCGGCGAGTAGACGGCCCCACCCGCCGCCGGCCCCATGATGGCCGATATCTGCGGGATGACGCCAGAAGCGCAGGCGTTGCGGAAAAAAATGTTGCCATAACCGTCCAGAGCATTGACCCCTTCCTGTATGCGCGCTCCGCCGCTGTCAATAAGACTGACCATGGGGCACTTTATCTTCATCGCCAGGTCCATCACCCGGCATATCTTTCTGGCGTGCATCTCTCCAAGCGTGCCGCCCCGACTGGTGAAGTCCTGAGCGTAGGCACACACGGTACGACCGTTCACCTGGCCATATCCGGTAACCACGCCATCGGCCGGTATAGACATCTTTTCCATACCGAAAGCGGTGCAGCGGTGTTTCACAAACAAATCAAGCTCATGAAAGGTGCCTTTATCAAAAAGAAGGTCAAGGCGCTCCCGCGCCGTCAGTTTACCGGA
>Ga0209536_100001895_pt1 | contig 34294 bp, 20 predicted proteins | sample DeeMarSeWOR28_12_FD_187461 | JGI IMG/M metagenome (GOLD analysis project Ga0209536, IMG submission 187461) | Marine sediment microbial communities from White Oak River estuary, North Carolina - WOR-2-8_12 (SPAdes) (version 2) | ecosystem: Environmental > Aquatic > Marine > Intertidal zone >...
TCAGCGAAATTGTATTTGATCCCGTACTACTACCAAGGATTGCACCTAACACCGTTGACCCCCGATCCGCAGAACCAGATGCACCGGCGGTTTGCCAGGGTTGGCCAGTTGCATATTCATTCCAGGTGGCTTCACCTTCTACCCAGGGACGTTTCAATTCATACAGCTCATAAGCCATTGAAGACACATCGAGCACGTTCACCTGGAGGTCCACCGATTCAACCGAACTTCCCGGTTGAATGACTCCCACATCCCAGTATACTAATGATGATATATCCGGGGAACCATCGATATATAATATTGTTTCGTTTCCATGATTCGCCGGGTCCCCACTCTCAATCCAAGTGTCCCGGGTACCATTGTAGCCGTTTGTCCCGTCCTGGAAGGATAAGGTTATCAACTGCGGTCCGTCATCATTGAGAATAGTTCCCATACCCTGATCGTCGCTGATGGGGGCATTAACGGCATTGCTGAGATTGACAAAGAAGGTCTCATCCGGTTCATCTATTCCATCACCGTTAACCAAAACCGTAATCGGCTGGCTGGTCTCACCGGGATCAAAGGTCACCTGACCGGAAGCAGCGACATAGTCGTTGTTGGTTGTGGTTGCAGAACCATCTGCGGTTTCGTATTCCACAGTAACTTGATCCTCGGTGGCACTGGACAACGTCACTGCAAAAACCGCATTCACGGTACCGTTGTCGCCTTCCAACACACCCACATCATCGATTGAAAGGGTTGGTGTAAATGAACCCAAAGAGATTTCATAGATTTCCCCGTCATTTTCAGTGGGATTGCCATCGTTGTCGGTACCTCGAGCAACAATGTATAGGCTCTTCGAGAAAGGATTATTACTAGTGGGAGCGTAGGCCAGTCCTGCCGGCTTACTTGGATTCACCGAAGAGAGATCAATCTCGTCAATATAGGTTCCATTTCTGGTGGTTTCGATAATAATATCGTTTGACCCAAGGATGTAGAGATGGCCGTTGTCAGGATTGAACTCCACTCCTTCGGGATCTTCTGCGCCGAGAGATTGGGTGTCGAAATGGGTCACCACATCATCTCCATCCCCAAACTCATTGTTCGGGCCAGGGTCTATTTCGTACACTTCCCTATTCACACCATCCACCCAAAACAAATGCCCCTGATCGGTGTCATATGTGACCCCCTCGGCGTCATCACTCCCATAATCGCCTGTTCTGATAGAAGTAAAGCTATCATCGCCTGTGCCGTAAAGTCCATCCGATCCTGGATCCAGTTCATAAATGCTTTTTGTTCCGGTGTCATCAGAAAAGTAAAGGTGATGATTGGTGGGATTGTAAGCCACCCCTGTCGGTTCATCGGAAAAATCGAGGGTATTAAACCCTCCAAACGGGCTATTTGTCAGAGTGATTTCCCATACGTTGTAACCTCCCCAAAGCGGAGGATTCCATGTACCTTCGTCAATTTCCCCATCACAAACAAGAAGATGGCCTGTGGAAGGAATATAGGCAATCCCGGAGGCATCGGGACTAGGCGGGTCCCACTGCCATGTATGAATATTTTGTACCAAAGTAAAATCGATGGCCATTGGCGAGAAACCGCGCTTCTTAGGACGGATTAATGTTAACTCAACGATACCACCCCGTCCCGAACTCCAGCCGCTATCCGTGATGAAAAGACTTTGTGTGGATGGCTCATCTGTTTGATCACCACTCGGAGCGAAAAGCATGTTTTGAGCATTACTCAGCCCGAAAGCAGAAACGTCACGGGTGCTGACAACATCACCCTGCTCACTGAGTTCATATAATTTTTGATCATCTAAACTCATGACATACAAGTGGCCGTCACTTGGATTAAAGGCAATTCCTTGCAGTCGAGATTTTGGCAGTGACTTTAGAAAAATGGTATGAACCCTGTTATCCCTTAGGGCTGCAGGACCATCAAACCTATCCTGAGGATCGGGTATAATGTGAACGATCCGCGCCGATTCGGGCGGACCGGGAACAATCAGGAAGAAAGCATCTCCGGTCTCAGGGTCAAAAGTCATGCCCTGGAGATGTTCAGGATTAAAAAGATTTACATCATAACGCTTCACGCCTTTGGGATAGCTATCCAGCTGCCCATCCGCTCTTAAATCTAACTCAACCAGTTCATTAGTTTCTTGATCAAAAAACACCAGCCTGTTAGCCTTGTCGTCATACGCCATATTTGCTGTGTTGGGTATATCCGTCATCAGGGTCACTGATTTGAACGCTCGTGGAGCACTGGTCAAAACCGTGATCTCAGTTGTATTGAGCCGTGGTGCAATGAGAAATGCGCCGGCGGCACTAGAGAAGGCCATCCCCGTGGGGTTCGGAATACCAAGCTCTAAAGTCTCGATCTTCTGAACCAGCTTCGTGTAAGGCACTTGAGCAAATATATCCGCACCAATTGCGCTCATTAAAAGCAAAACCAGCGCAATCAATCCGGCTAAATGCTTCACTTGGTTTCTGCTATATAAAGTCATGAGAGCTTCCCATTTTGTATTAATGCGGGTCTGAGAAACCCAATCATTAAAGATGACTGATAATAAGTTTAATTAGGTTGCTGGGAATTTTTGGAGTCAGAATGTTTTTGGAAATGCCAGATTTCCTGAAGAGTCCGGCTTTCTATTAACGCCAACATCAGGATGTCGAGCATGCCAATCGTTTACTTTTCTTTGCCAGAGCTCACGGCCCTCTTGGCCGGTAACAATATCAAAACCGTCGGGGAACTTCCATGTTGGCAGCTTTCCCGGGTAAGGACCTGGCCCTAACCAAATAATGATGTTGCTCTCACAAACATCAATGAGGTCTTCCGGCGGAAAATCAAAATTAGATGCTTCGGTAAGCTGGTCAGCCAGGAATACACTGTTTTTAATGCTGAAGTGCGGATTCCGATCTACATCAGTGATCTTAAAGAAAGAGCCGTGGCCGTAGGGTGTTCCGGAACCCATGTACGGTTTGCCGTCGGCATCAATGATACCTTCCTTTGACTGCCATTTATAGGGATATGGCATCGTTTGTAGGCGTAGCAGCACACGATCCAGCTCAACAAGCTCTCCTGCCCCGTCCGAACCGGTGTCGCCATTGCTTGGTCTGGTGCTGATTCCCGTGTAGCAGCCGTCAAAAAGGCAGTCATAGATACGACCGGAATGAAGATGGTCATTTTCGACGCAGTCGTCTCGGATATATTCTCCCCAATTGTGCTCAACCACCCAATTAAACGCATCACTTGTGCGCACTCCATCGTGAACATTAAAGTAATGGAGTCCATTGACAGTCATATTAACGGATGCACAGTTGAACGCGGCGCTATTCCGGGTCGGGCCGTCAAGATCTTTGTGGTCAGCCCACGACGCATCCCAGGGCTTGTTGGTATAAATGTATCCGCCAACCCAGCACATGCCAGTGTCATTACGACTTCCTTCAACAGTGATCATACCCCATTTCACCCGGGTGTTGAGAAAGTCTGCCTGTCGGGCATCAAAGGTCTTTCCAGGAGCTGTCTTCGCACTGAATTTCTCTTCAAAGTGACCGCTCACAATTTCGATTTCACGAGCCGTTTCAAGGCAATCATGCGCAGTGCTAACTGCTCCCTGATTTTGTGCATATGTTAAAAGTGCTATTATCAGAAAAGCAAACATCAAGATCTGTGCTTTGCGAACTATAAAGCACATCCTCGCAGATTTAAATTTCTCTTAAGGGTAAAGTTAAAAGATTTGATTCCAGAAGAAATCTCAGTTGGCACTATTGTCCCTGTTATTGATTCTCTCAATATGCTCCGTCCCTTCGTAAAACCACTTTAATCGTACGTGCCAGGATATATATATCCATCCACGGTGACCAGTTCCTGACATAGTAGCTGTCCAGGTGTACTCGCTCGTCATAAGTAGTATTATTGCGGCCGGAGACTTGCCAAAGGCCGGTTAGGCCGGGAACGACCCGGGTGTACAGCCCAAAGTTTTCTCCATACTTTTTAATTTCTTCTTCCACGATCGGTCGTGGTCCGACCAGGCTCATCTCACCGCTCAGAATATTCCACAGTTGAGGAAGCTCGTCCAGGCTTGTCTTTCGCAACCATCGGCCGATCTTGGTTACGCGCGGATCGTCTCTGAGTTTGTGGTTTTCCTCCCACTCTTTTCGAATTTCCGGGTCGGCGGCCAAATACTGATCCAGCACGATATCGGCATCTTTAAACATTGTTCGAAACTTCCAGGCCTTAAATCGGCGACCGTTGTAACTAATTCGTTCATGACTGAAAACTACCGGACCGGGTGAGCTTAGCTTGACCAGCGATGCGATGATAGCAACCATCGGCAGGCAAATAAGCCCACCGGCAATAACAATAGAAAGATCTGCCAACCTCTTGAAGAAGCGCGGAATTGGCAAAAGTAAATTCGATTCAATTCGAATGCCATGCACTCCGCCCAAATCGAATGAACGATTCCAAAGACTAGGTAGCCCATCCAATTCGGGAACAACAAGCACATGAGGAAAATGTCTCACATACGTTTTGATGACCCGATTAACCTCTGATGCTGATCGTTCCGGCATAGCCACAACAGCCCAGAAAACGCAGTTGTCATTGGCAATTGATGGCGCCATTTCAAAGGTACCAAGATACGCAGGGGGATTTTGCACATCCTCTGTTGGATATAAACCAGAGTCATCAATAATACCTACAGGCTTGAGACCAAAATGCGGTCTTGAAGCGAGATATTCGTAATTCAATATACCAGCATCATGGCCGCCAAATATCAGCACCGGCTGGCCCCACCATCGAAAGCGTGCGCAAAGTCTTCTGAATAAAGATCGCATGATGGGTACAGCTAATATGGAAAATAACCACGCCGTCCCCAGCATAACGGTGGAAAATTTGTTGTTGCTAAGGGCCAGACTCGCCGCAAGGAACACAATGTAAACCATGGTTGTTGCGATGGTAATTTGTCGCAATTCGAAAACTGGACTCAGACCATTTCCCGGATAAAGTCCGAACATCAAATAAACAAATAGAAAGACCATGGCAAAAAGAGGCAGCAGAGATAGTAATCTCAATTCTGTGCTCAAGCTCGGTCCACCATGAGATATTATTGCTAACACGCATGCGCAAACCGAGGCCAACAGATCGGCAACAACAAGTGGCGCACTTGTTAGAAGGACCTGAGTTAGGTAGCGTTTACCCCATCTACGTTCGAGGGTTCCATTTCTCTGTTCCTCCGAGGTCAAACGAGAATCGGCTACCTTGCCATTTGAAGCATTAACGTATTTATGGTTGCCTGATTTGTGTTTGACGGATAACATTTGGACCTCCTTTTCTTAAATACTGCTATTGCTAACTTGTGGATAGCAAAACTCAACAATGTATTAATGAAATACTTGAGGCGTGATTCAACGATAGTGAATTTTGAACTTCAATGAATCTCAACCATCGATGAAAATAAAGTTGTGAAATATCTATAACTCAATTCTGTTTTTGCATTTTTCGTGCTTGAGACTCTCCTATTGCGCATAGGCCCGCGAAGTGTCCAATTCTTTCCCGTCCAACAATCGCTCATACAGACTCTCGATTCGCTCAATCATTGCTTCCGAGCTGAAGGCTGACAAGACTTTATGTCGCGCTCGTTCACCCATTTCCCGTGCCTCCAGGGGATGTTCAAGCAGCCAAATGATATTATCAGCGAGTTCAGCGGGATTACCCGGCGGAGATAACAATCCTGTCTCCTGGTGAATGATTAGCTCAGGTACTCCCCCTACAGATGTCGCCGCGACCGGTCGACTCATTATCATGGCCTCGGTTAAAGCTCTTCCTAACCCTTCCCAAAGAGAAGACAAGGCGAAAATATCAAGCTGCGCCAAAATCTCCGGCACGTCATCCTGGAAACCGATCATCCTGATCCGACTCTCTGAGCCGATCGCCTTTTGCGTCAACAATTCCAGGGGCCCGTCGCCTACCATAAGAAATTGAACATTTGGATGGTGCCTCAGAACAATTTTAGCGGCCGCCACAAAGTCCGTTGGAGATTTCTGATCTGATAATCGACCGACATTTCCGATAATCGGTAACTGGGGTTCCAATCCGAATTTTTGACAAAGTCTACTTCTATCGTTGGAAGAAACCTGGAAACGACTCAAATCGATTCCGCTGTAAATCCTCACAAATTTTTCCGGTGGCGCTATGTTGCGAGCAATGGCTTCTTGCTTATTTAGCTCGCAAACTGTAATTAAAGCATCGCAGAGCGAGGCAGCATAACGCTCCATCGAGACAAAAAATCGCTCTTTTGCAGACGATATGTAATTTCGCCAGGCAGAAGAATGAAACGCGTGTGCTACTTTCCAACTGAAAGTATGATAAGTGTGGATGATGATGGGAACGCCTGCCCTTCTTGCAGCAATGCGCCCCAATATACCTGCCTTGGCATAGTGGGTATGAACGATTTTATAATTTTGACTCTTGATGAAATCCGTCATTTGACGTATTGCAGATAAATCACGTCGAAAATCGATTGGCCGGCGCAAATCAGGAAAATGGAATAATGCATCTGAATATTCTTTGGCGCGTGTTTTCCAATCAGTGTATTGCTCACCGGATTCAAGCTCGCCTGCTGCCAAATGAACTTCGAAGCGATCGCGAGATAGTCCCCTGACTGTAAGTAAAGTGTTGTCGAGTCCACCTCCCACCCCAAGATGCGTAATGATATGCAGTACTTTGACGCGTTCCATTAAAGTGACTCCCAAATAGCTTTTTTTGTATTCAGAATAGTATCCGACAGTGACTGATCAGTGCTGATTTCGAAGGCGTATTTTGTTCCAGCCTTATGCCATTCGCGCGCACTCCGATGGCGTGACTCGATAAACTCGTCTGTGTCTTTGTCTCCTTTTATGCGCTCTTTATTTCGTTTCTTTGCGACCGCGAGGGAAACGCTCAGTTTGATCGCGATATCCGGCGAGGGCATACGTTTGTAAAGCTCTCCCTCTTTGCGAGCGAGCCAATTAGTGAACGCGATTCTCAATCCACTTTTCCCCAATTGCTCTTCTAATCGGGGACTATCCATAGCTCCGGTCAACTCCGAAGGATAGCGATCACAAATAATAAGCTCACCTCGTGCTTTGGCACGTCCCACCTTGCGGAGCAATTGATAGCGGTCCCATGCCAGGGTCAAGGCTCTGAGACCATAAAGGGGTAACGACGGTCCTTTGATGGCATCTTGAGAAGATTTTTTGTCATGAAACTGAGTCTGAATTTGACTGCGACGAAGCTGAGGCAACAATCGACGAACCAGCGGTAAAGCCATGTTGACTAGAGCTGTTAGCAAAGATGTGGGCGGTTTACCAACATGAACTTTTCGAACAGCGAACACCTTACCCAGCCAACGTTCGGTCTCGGCAACCAGAGTAGATTTACCAGTCGCATCGGCGCCAACAAAAGCGATCACGGCGCCCCCGGAACTCAACGTCTTATTCTTGAGATTGCCCTTAAGAATGCATTTCAATTTTGCCAGTAACACTCGGGCGTACGCGAATGTGCGTGTGGTAAAAGTATATTGTGCAAAATTTCGCAGCCGTTTTCTGACTCTCAAGGCAAGAAACACTTTGCTTATAAAAGAGTGGTTTTCATTAATCGCCTCGACACAATTCAAAAACAGCGATTCGCTCACTGCCGGACAGTACTCATTTAACAAAGAAAGGGATCTGCCAATATCCTCGTTATTAAGCAGCCAGAGCAGCTCCTTGTTGAGGTCCCCGAATTTTCCGAAAAGGCGGACTATATCGGAAAGCGAGCCGTATTTAATGAACGTCCTTAAGACAAATACAACCAACTCCGCCGGTTTCGAAAGAACCGCAAGCTGATCCATTCTATCACAATTTTCCAGTAACATTCTCTCAAACGGAAAACTATGACTCTTGACAAAACTCTCACCCGTTATAATGTTGGTAAAGAGGTGGATGTGAACTAGTTTTCCTGTTGAGGCATCAAGGCCGTAATAGTGAGTCACACCCGGTGTTTCAGGTCCATAGCGAATTTTGGCAGCCTTAAATCCGAGTTGGGCTATGACCTCCAAGAATGCGGAAACAGATTCGCGACCGACGAAAAAATCGAGATCCCCCTCCCCTTCCAGACTTTCCATTAAATTGATATTGCTTTTCCAATGACAATAACTTACACCCTGAGTATGGAGTTCTTCTGCGAGACGCCTTATTAAGCCAAGAACAGGAAATTTCGATTGGGCACGCGGCGCCGGCTCGCCCTCCGAATGATCATCCTTGATGCTGTCGCTCAGGAGGTGATAGGCTTGATTAACCAAGCTCCCATTTACTGAACGTGGTTTTGTCACTGCTTTGCTTTTGCCGTCAATCAAAACAAGTCGATCAGCAATCTGGGGTAGAGTCTGCAGCGTTTCGAAAGTTTCGACAGCCTGTTTGACAAATAGCTCAACTTTGCGCTTAGAACGTGCTTCTATACGTGGGTGTCCGCGTCGCAATGTCCTTTCCAGCAGTATCGATTGTGGCTGCTTAAGATAAGCGATCATATCGGGCAATGGAGCCGCTTTTACAAAATCTGTCAAGTTACCGTTTAATCTTCTGTTGGTGTGAACAAATAGATTATGCGCTGCCTGGACAATTCCCTCATTGTCGACTAAAACCAGCTGAGTTTCTGAATTATACCGCCGGATCAGTTCATGAATTCCAATTTTTCTCAGCACAATTCTGACTAAGGTGAATTTATAGAACCAGGATCCCGGCGTCTGCAAAACAACTCCAAAAACAAAACGACAAAACTCGCGGTATTTTTTCCAATGTCGCATACAAGTGTATCCTGCATAGACTTCCAATAAACGCCTTCGAATAAATTCACTTTTTACCCAATTAAGGTGAAACCTTTTTAAGACAAAATCATCACCCAGAATGATATCGATACCCTGGCGTTTACCAATGAGAATAATTTTTTGCGCCAGAGTCGTTTTTCCGGCACTGGTACACCCAATAAGTTCAATGTGCATTATATTGCCCTGAATTTTTTAGATTGAGGTGGTATTCATCAGATGTGATTGATCACTTATGGAGCGCTCGAAGCGCATGCAAAGCAACAACTAAACTGCCGCCCATCCGAACAAGGTCGGCAATAATAAGAGCCATGGCTGCTCCCATTAACCCGGCGGACGGAACCAGGAAAAAGCAAGCAACGGCAACGGTGCATGTAGTTAGAAGATGCAAAGGTAACTGGACTCTAAAATATCTGGCCGACGTTATAACGAAAAGAAGCATCGTTGCCAAGTAGTCAATGCCCGCGGCTAACATAATCAATGCAAAAAGTCCTTGAAGGGCGTACTCCGGTCCATAGAACAAAGTTAAAATTTGGCGTCCCACTACAAGTGCGACCAAAACCCCTGCACCGCCCAACAGCACCCCTATGCCAATCAACTTAAGGGAAAGCTTACGAAACGCCCTAGCGTTCCTGGCGGCAAAATACTTAGATAAGCGCGGTGCAGCCGAACGCCCCAGAGCTTGTACAACAGTCGGGGCTACTTTTTGAAAAGCAGCTACAGCAGCAAAAATGCCCAGCTGATACGAACCCAGGTGCCCCTCAATGAAATAACGGGGAATGTTCAAATTGAATGAAATCAACATTGTTACAAAGCCGAGCGGTAATGCAAGCCAGAATAACCTAGACAGGGTTGCTGCGTTCCAGCGTGGACGGGGGAAACTTTTTGGAATAAGATAGCCAATTTGCTTCGATGATGAATTCAAACTAAGATTTACATTACGGATATCATAACCCAGCATAATCACGGCACGTGCCATGACCAAGCCCATTACTGCCCAGAAAACGCTGCCAGTCAGATAGAAGCCTATCCCAAGCCCTATAAGTGCCAACGGTCCTTTGAGCATTAGTGACTTGGCGGCACGGTCCAGTCTTTCCTGCTGCATAAATAAGCCATAAAAAGCATCACTGATAGCCTCAATAGCTTTGGACGCTCCATGGGCAACAATAATCAAAGCCATTTCCAACTGGAAGCCCCCAATAAATGCAATTCCAGCAACAATCGCCAATGCCGCGACTGTGGTTGTCAGCCGCATTGCGAAATAATCTCCAAAAAGATACTCTTGTTTGGCATCAGTTGCCTGTACATCCCGCAAACGTAAGGTGGCAAACATAAAGATGGGTGCAGTGGTTGCCAACCCAAGAGCAAATTTACCTACGTCTTCAGGCGAGCCAAGTTTGGCCAGCACAATTGTCATTGCGAACCACGAAGCCGCATTAATTGCATTGCCTACGAAAGTCCATGAAAAATTGGCACGTAAAGTCAGGCCGTAAGAAACATTTTGTACAGACGTATTCAAGATTCTCTCCAACAATTCAAACCGTATTCCAAATACTGTTGCAGTTGCTCAGATTCATCCTGATTACCAAGACTAAAAGGATTTGACGCACAATAATATACCTGAAAGAAGCAGAAAGGCAGCGAAACTCCGGGAATAATTTTTGTTATTGATATCCATGTAAACTATCTTTTCCGTGAGTAGAAAAATTGTAATACCGATGATCACATATATGCCAATTCCTGATAACCCGATATTAAAACTGTAACCTGAAACCATTAGCGTTATTATCTGAAATATGGCGAAAGTAGCATAGGAGACAGCCACGGTCACGCGGGTTACATTCTTTTCGTAATCCTTGCTATGGACAATCGCGGTGAGCAACGATCCCCCCAGGTTAGTTAGTCCATGAACGATACCCATTATTATAAAATATACTTTTTCGTACTTGACCAAAGATTTAATGATTTCATTTATTTTGAGAGAGAAGTTTTTTGCAGCCACAAATAGCAAGAATATTCCAATAATTATGCCGATGTTGATTTTAACCTTGGTGACAACAAATAAAAAAGTGACCACAAAAGGTATAGTATAGAGGAGGATTTTTTTGTAGAAGTCCAAGTCAACACTTCGGTAATCTTTGGCAATCTGAATGAGATTGATCGACACAGAAATGGGGAGCAGAATAATTACAGCATGAATAAAATCATAGCCTTGTAACAATAACAACGGGGTGCCAAACAGCAAAACCCCAACACCAAATATGGATTGAATGAATGATGTTATGACCACTGTTAATAAAATATCTAATGACATATGCCAGACCGCCTTAGTGCGCGTAACAATTCGTAGAAAATTAGTTTGCGGCTACTTATGTCCACCAACCTTAATTCCTGAACCCATGGTGTGCCATGAACCTCGACTCCTGAAATCATAGGATGGTTCCAGTCGACTTCATGTTTGGCTGTCTTGGAGCATCCCCCTCAGCATGCTTGATTGCCTGCGCAATCTCCGTGGGAATCTCGTAACCATGCCTCTGCATCTGGTCATCAATCTCTGGAAGAATTCTGGCCAACTCGGGCGGATCAAACCGAAGCCATTTAAGCTGTCGATCGGCTTTGACCAATTCATTTGCGGCCCTCACCATGTCTTTAGTCATTTCCACCCCGCAGTGCGCGGAAATCCGATCCAGATCGGGAATCGGATTGTCAACAAAGTCCTCGTATCTTAACCGCAATACCTGACCGCCTTCAAAAAGGGCTAGCGCCTTCTCGGCTTGTCTAGAACATACGGACCACTGCCTGGCAATAACCGTCAAAAGATCATGCTTTTTCTGATCCTCGTGGATGCCCTTGTAGCGCGGCCCCCAGATCGCCAAGTACTTCCTCTTTAGGACTCGCTTGTAAATCTGTTGTACAATATAACGTCGCACCCAATGATGTAGTTGGGTGATGGGCGTGTCTTTTAAACGCCTGACTACTCCGCGTCCTGTGACAGGACGTTGCCACTTATATTCAACTGAACTGATGAAAGAAAAAGGATTCCTGACTATAAAAAGGAAAGTCGCCTCAGGGAAGATAGCGCGTACATATGGAATTCGGAGAATATTCTGGGGCGTTTTTTCCAGGATCACACGATTTCCGTTCCTTTTCTGATATTTCAAAAATCTCTTTCGAATATATTTTCTGACTCTGTTGGTGGCATCACTTTCGTCAAATTCATCGTGGATTCTCCCAGGATCGGCATAGAGCCAAAGGGCGTTTGGCTCATACCATCCCACGATATCTGGATGCGCGGACATAACCTTCTGCACTATCGTCGTACCTGAACGAGTGTTGCCAAAAAGGATAATCGGTGGTCTTAGTTCGTTTGACATTTTACGCCACTTTCTATATAATTTCTGTTCCAATATTTTACCCGACTCATTAACCTATTAGGTCAGGTTCATCTCTCTGAATCGAAATACCATCGCCTCTTGCAATCCTAAAACTAACCACAACTCTCGTGCATGGAAAATCTGATGAGTTAGTGATACTAAAAGAATGGCCGCAATAATTCCCGGAAAGACAACCACCACGAGCCCGATTTGTCCAGGATATCTGGCATACATCAGCAACAGATACATGGCTCTGCTAATCGCTATTATAGCAAATAGCATCAAGCCGGAGACGCCTATCAGACCACGTTCGACAGTGAAAGCAAGAAAATCATTGTGTAGCTGATTATCGCTTTGCGCCATGTCGACCTCCCTAAAGTTTTCCGGACCAACACCCCATAATAACACATTGCGCTCTTCGAATACGTCGATCCCTCGCTTCCACAGGCCAAAACGACCCCCGGATGACTTTTCTGCGCGTCCGGTAATGATTTTTTCAAAGTGATCCCTATAGTCCTGATTTTGACTGAGAACAATTGAAAATAATCCCGCAAATAATAATATCGCGAGGACTGACTTTGCCACATATTTTATGATGAGGTTCCAGTTTTTACCAAAAGCCACAATCAAAATAAGCGAGGTTAGTAACCCGGTTGTAAATGAAATAGTTGTGCCCATCGAACCTGTTGCCAATATGCTGGAAAACAACATTATCCCCAAGAATATTGCGATACGTTTGGAAGGCTTCGCTAAGACTAATGGCACAAAGCCTAACAATTGAAAAAAAGCGGCCTTATTGGCATCCCCAGCCTTCTCCGAAATAAACAGACCGGAAGGCCGAAAATGGGCATAAGCCGTTGCCTGTCCCGCAAAACCTGTTGTCATCCGCCATATATCCGGAAATAAGAACTGAGAAATAATTAAGAGCCCGTGGAGAATCACCGTCCCCGCCCAAACGGACATAATACGACGCATGTCCCGGGCGTTTACGCCCACTAGAAGCGCTGTCACTGTAACAAACCAAACAAACAAATAGATCTCCTTCAAAATGACAATCACACTCCTCATCGGGCTAGGGGCGGCAAAAATGCTGGTGAAACTGCCAATCAGAATAAGCAGGAAGGCCAAAGTGTAAGGCAAGCTTATTTTGGTTTGGCGGGCCCGGAGAAAAGATAACCAAAAAACGGGAAGCGCCATCAGAATCCAAAAATCCACCAATTCCAGATTAAGCGGAAAATGAAAAAGCTTCACTGGAAATAGAATCAGCATACCAAACAGCCATGTCATAATGATACTCCTTGACAAAGCCGGTTCGCTTGTTTCCAAATGAGCTTTTGCTGAGCTCGCCAAGTTGTTAGTGGACCTTGGATAAACCATTTCTTTTCATCTCAAAATTTTTTCGCAGCAATGGAATTCTACTCCTCCTTTTTTTCAAAAACTTGATTACCGCTTTTTATCCCCCCTAAAACAATATTTGATATTTCGGGTCGCATGAACCAGCCTGGGGGGCTCTCTCCTTTTAAAAACATTTCTCTCGCTTGTGAGCCACTTATTAAACGTAGCTTATCCTTTTCATCGGAATTGAACTTACCATTTTCCTGAACATATCTGTTTAATTTTTTTGAATAGAAAATCTCATTGAATTTAACTGGCTTAATTCCCAAGTCAGGAAAGTCATCGAATATTCTTTGGGAGGCATAAGGGTCATAATAATCGCCCACACCGGTATGGTCCCGACCAATAATAAAATGACTGCATCCGAAATTCTTTCTGCACAGTGCTGTAAATAGCGCTTCACGAGGGCCCGCATATCTTGAGAAAGTAGGAAATGCAGCAAACACAACTTTTTCTTTGGGGTAAAAACTCCCTATCATTTTCTCGTAGCTTTTAATAATGTACTCAGGTTTGAAATCGCCGGGTTTCTTTTTACCGACAACCGGATGAACAAGAAGGCCATCGCAATTTTCAGCTTCCATTGCCTTTAACTGCATAAATTCATGTCCTCTGTGCGGGACGTTTCGGGTATGGAAACCAAGAACCTTGGCCCATCCCCTGTCTTCAAACAATCTCCGCAGTTGTTTTGGCGTCAATTCATATGCTCTTGTCTCTGATCTTCTACCTCTAATCAGATCTATCTTTCCGGCCAATAAGACCGGCTCCATTTCATGAACCATCCTAACCCCGGGATGGTTTGGTGAGTAAGTCCCATAAACCTTTTTTACCATGTTTTGTTTATCAAAACGGTACTTTTCACTTAAATGAAAGAGAGCCATCACCTCGCCCTGTTCATCGGTTAAACCTACAACTTCACCAATCGATAATTCGTTTGCCTTCTCCTCGGAGACGTCCAAAACGATAGGCAGAGGCCAGACAATACCATTGGCTAGTCGCATGCTGGTTAAGACCGAGAGAAAATCTTCCTGATCCATAAATCCTTGCAGCGGGCTATATGTACCAACAGAAATTTGTTCAACATCCATCTGCTTATTCGGATCCAGTTGTATTTTTTGGAGTGAGTTCAGGTAGCTCTCGTCGGGCACATCGATCAGTACGCGATTTACCAATTTTCCGCCATGCGGATGAATTAAGGAGGTCGATTCAAAATCGAGCAGATAGTTTGAAGATTCCAACGATTTAATGAAACCATTTTCCAGCGTCTTGGGATCACTCCCGCTAACGGCTAATTCAGCGTGTTGAATCAGCTTGTTTAGCATGTTTATACACTCCATGGGGTATTTTCCGACTGCAGTTTCAGCTGCTAAGGTCAATCCCATAGCGCCCTCAACAATGGTGTTTACCACATCGTGTACTTCTGCACGGGTCGGATTTCTTTTCTCAATCATTGTTTCCAACAAGTTGGTGGCCACAAAAACACCGGTATCATATCGGCGGGCTTTATGCATAATTACTTTTTGGGTAAATGGAATTTTCTCTATGGGTATCTCTTTACTCAGATCACCACGATCAATCAGGATAAAATCCGATTTTTGAATAATCTCGTTGATATGCTCTAAAGCATCAATACACTCTATCTTTGAGATGATTTTCATCTTATTCTGGGTGACGTTTCTAACCTCATCGATCGAATCACCGGAACGAACAAAGGAGAGGGCTACATGCTCAATGCCCGCTTTTAATCCCAACTCAATGGACTGATAGTCCTTCGGCGACAATGCTGGCAGCCGAAATCTCTTTTTAAAAATGGGATCGACAACGACTGCTTTATTGCTGCCAATTAACCCACCGGTGATTGCTTTACTGGTAATATATCCTTTTGCTGCAGTGGAGACGTCTATCACGCGCAAGATCAGCGTATCAAAATCAATATGGATCAAATCTCCCACTTCCAGTTGGTCGATCACATATCCCGGTCTTAAACATAATTCTTTTCTATTTCCAGGGATATCTTTCGCATAGATTTTGACCACGTCGTTTTCTTTGAAATAGAGAGCTTCCCCCTCCAAATAACCGGTCCTTATTTGAGACCCTTCGGTGTCTATAATAAAAGGAATGCCAACTTTCTTAGATAAGCTGACAAAAAATTCCAGATTCTCCAGGCTGGAATGAGACATGTTAACCCTGACAAAATCGACGCCTTTATCCTTTATTTTTCGCAGATCTTGTTCAGTTTTAGTAGCTGGCCCCAGAGTGACGATTATTTTGGTAGTTTTTTTATTCATAAGTCTACTTTTTGCACCTTCATTATTTTCATTTATTTTTCACCTAATGTAGATCGATTTGCTCCATTAGCCTTATATTCCATAAAACTTAGATGAGAATCAGGTTGTTAACGGGTCGAAGCACTACCAATCAAATACCCTGGCCAAATTGACCATTGTATTTGAAAGGAGAAACCTCAATACGAAAGTATCGATTTATTTAAGCAAAGTCATTTTCTTAACCTGGATGAATTCACCCGCTTGTAATCGGTAGAAGTAGATCCCGCTTGGCACCGGACTGCCATGACTGTCTTTCCCATCCCAACGAACCGTCTGCGTGCCCTGAGCGTAGGTATTGTCCAGCAGCTTGAGGATCTCCTGACCACGGGCATTGTAAATTCTCATTACTACATGAGCAGTCGTGGGCAGCTGAAAACTGATCCGGGTTTCAGGATTGAATGGATTCGGATAATTCTGGCTTAGGCTAAATGCAGAAGGAATTGGATTGGATATGCTTTCCGGGGTCCCAGTTTCGGTCTCAGGAACGGACATCTTCGCAAGGCTGAGGCCAGCCGAATGCGGGTTTAAGCTTGCATTCCTTCCAACTTCGATTACGTCCGCGATAATGGACCCCTCAAACTCGGCATCTTTGTTAAGAGTTACCTTTGCAAGCGGGGCAATTATCGATCCCTGGAAACTGGCACCATTGTCGACTGAAATTTTCTTATTGCTAGCTTGCCTCAGTGTGAAATAATGGCTACCACCTTCTCCAATGATATCGACTCGTGCGTTTTTATGGAATATAACGCTATCACTCACGTTCATGGTAACCGCTCCACCGCTGACATCGGCCTCGAGTACAGTACTCTGCTGCAAGTCCATTGTTTCGAAATAGTATTGGCCGCTGCTCAACCTTAAAGTGCTGCCATTACCCGTATGCACATTCCCATAGGAACCTGGGGCTAAACTTAGTATTTCATTTTTTTGCAATTGGACGTCAGCTCCCCCAGCGGAAAAAGATACAACCGGTAGCACCACGGTGGCAACCGGTGCATTCCCGGTGGCTGTTCCGGTCACGGTTGCGTTGGAATTGATGTCCAGTATGCCGCCGGCGGTGACATTGCCATTAACTGTATTATCCTTTCCGATGGTAATATCGCCTACTGCGCTCAAGTTACCAGTGAATGTACTAGGCAATCCTCTTGCGAATTCTATATTACCGTTGGAACAAACATTTCCCCCCGAATTTCCGTGTTTGCCTGTCTTGAACAAACTGTTCGCGAGAAAGTCATTCGTCGGGATCACATCCACTTCATATACTATCCCGTCTCGCTCCGTGGGGTCAACGCCATTGTCAACTCGCCCATCCACAATATAGAGATTAAGATTGTTCGAAGTTGGGTCAGAAGAGGGAGGTGCAAAAGTCAAACCTTGAGGGTCAATTGGAGCGGGATCTAAGGTAGTAATATCATAATCATCTACAAAATCTCCGCTCAAAGTGTATTCGAAGATCTTCATGTCCGCCTGCGAGACGAGAAAAAGATGGTTAAGCTGCTGATTGTAAGCGATTCCCTCGGGATCAGTGGCGCGGTCATCTACTGAAAACTCAGACTGGTACTCCAAGTTAGAGTTGTACACCAGCACCCTGCTGATTCCATCTCCATTGATTCCCGCAACCCCGACAACGGCATAGAGGTAACCTGTCAACGGGTCGCTGGTGATATCTTCAAGATCCGCACCCTGAACAAATACTCGACCAATTGCTTCACCAAAAGTAGGATCATAACGCAGTATGCGAGTGCGGTCGTCATTGGTAACATAAAAATAGTCATCATACTCATTGTAGGTAATGCCCGTTGGTTCACGATCTCGTTTGTCCTCTTCTGGGTCCCCAAGACAAGTCGAATGCACGGGATTGTTTACATACGAATCGTAAGCATTAAATACTTGATCACCGGCAAGACTAACCTCAAAGATATTTTTGCAATCCCATGCGCCAGCTATTTCGTCAATCTCCGAGTCTGAAATGAACAAATGACCATTGTGATACACAATTCCGGCAGGATCTGTACTCCCACTTTCCGATACGTTGTCCCAGGTTTGAAAGGATCTGACCCATATGACCTCGCCAGCGTTAAGAAGCCCAACATTTACTGCAATCACTAACCCTATTAATACCAATAATGCTTTGCTTTTCATGATACACTCCTTTGTATATTTGATTAGTCAGAATTTTGTTATCGTTCGCGGTGGGCAATAGTTGGCTTGCCTACCCACACTATATAGAAAATGAATTATTACGATTGCCAGAATAGAATATTAGAGGATATTCTTCTTATTTTGCAGAAAAGTAGGTCGAAAACCAGAATGTGTCGCCTGCTTTTTGCTATATCCATATCCATAACCATACTCGCTCCCATATCCGTAATCATATCTGTTCTTGTAATCCGATTTACTTAACTCGCAAGCATTCGCGACCACGCCAAGTACGTTAATCCCTGCTTGCTCAAATTCACGAAAGGCCCAGGCGACGCTATCCTTAAAAGTATGCTCAGGTCTGATAACTAATATAATGTCCTTGACAAACTCTCCGAGAATGAATGTATCAACAGTTCTTGTTATTGGAGGTGTGTCTATAAGGATATAATTATATGATCGCTTCATTTCTGTAAGCAATCGCTTCATTTTTGGCGAGGCTAATAGCTCGCTTGAATTTTCCCGAAAGATCCCCGCAGGTAGAAGATCAACCTTTAATTGATGATTCTCAGAAGATTGAAAAGGTTGGTATATATTTGGCTTAATTCGTTTTCCTAAGAACTCTCCAAGTCCGGATATGTTAAAGCCAGAATTCCTTCCAATAATGTCAAAATAAATCCCCATTTCCGATTTTTTTAGATCACAATCAATCACCAGAACCTTTTTATTCATCCTGGCCAGGCTTATCGCGAGGTTAGCAGTTACGCTTGTTTTACCGGCATTTTCCTCGCAGCTCGTGATCATTATGGTTTTCTTACTTTTCGGAATAGAATATATTAATTTGGTTCTCAAGAGATTGTAAGATTCTCTATAGCCATGTTGATCCTCCATTAAACTGACTAAGTAGTCCTCTTTGGTGGTACCTCTTTGAATCACTTTTTGCAGATTCTTGTCATATTTGGGCACTATGGTTAGAAGGGGAATTCCATACTGTTCTACAATTTCCTCTATGCCTTTTATCTTTCTCCCTAACAATTCTTCAGCAAATACCACTACCAAGCCTATGAGTAAACCCAAAAACGCTCCAACCAACAGGTTTAGTTTCTTATGGGGCGAAACCGGGGCGAAAGGTTTTTGAGCTGAATCTATAATCACAAAATCCTGCAATTGCGATAACTCCGCCATTCTCATTTCTTCTCTTTTGTCCAGTAAAAGAGTTAGTATCTTATCATAAACATTCTTTTCTCTCATTAATTCCGCTAATTTCGTTTCACTACTAGGTAATCCTTTTATAATGTTAGAATACTTATTCATTAATTTTTCCAGATTATGTTGCTTATCCTTCAAGGTATTAATTCTCATTTGATAGGCGGTGATTGTATTTTGATTATAACTGGATAATCTTTCCCGTATCTGGGCAATTCTATCATTGATGGCAATAACCTCCGGATGGCTTTCCGTTCGCCTTTGCAATAGTTCCAAGCGCTCCAATTCTGCATTTGAAAGCTGCTCTAATAGAGCAGAAAAGGGAGTTTGATTATTACGTACGTTATCCGGAGTCAAATAAGTCTGATCAAAAAACCCTTTTTCTTCAAGTTCTTTTTTCATTGCCTCGAGCTTATTTTGGTATTCGGCTAATTCCAAATCCGTTTTTACCTTTTCAGTCTTAAGATTACTTAAGAATTGAATTGCTTCGGTTGAGCTCTCATTTATTGAGATTATTTGATGTTGACTCTTGAATTGGTGTAAGTCTCTTTCGGCATCTTTTAGTTTTGCGGAGATACTTTCCAGTTGCTCGTCGATGAAGTTATAAGAATATCGGATTGTTTGTCTTTTTTGCTCCAGGCGCGCGGTTCTAAACTCCTCGGCAATTGTATTGGCGATCAATTGGGCAGCGGCTGGCGACGCTGAAGCTACTGTTATTTTAAATATGCTTGTTTCCCCAATTCTTGCGATCGAAATACTTTCTCTAAGTTTTAGAACTGTTTTGTCTAAATCTTCGATTTCAAAATAAATCTTGCTTCCTTTTTTAGCGTTTGGCCATTTGAATTTTATAGTCCCAATGGGCAAGTTAAATTCTGGGACAGATGAAGAATTTACAGTTTGAACTAAATAACCAGTCGCGGAATCATAAAGTTTAAAAACATCGGCCGCAAAGGATTCTATGTAGTATTTATTCGCATTGTAATCCGGGGCTAAATTTACTTCCAAAAACGACGGAAAAGCTTTACGGTTATGTTGTGTCTCCGAGCGAAAATCTTCGTAGTCACACAGATATTTGCTGACTTTTTCTGCTTTACCATTCGGCAATTCCAGTTTTTCAATCATGAAATTCAGATTCAGAGTATTAACAACTTTTTCAAGCACCGTCCCTGTTTTAATAACTTCCATTTCAGTTTCTATCCCATCGGTAGCTTGCATCGCAATAATATTCCGAAGTTGATCTGTTGACTGTTTATCATGAGTATCTTCTTTTTTTATTGTTATGGTGGCTTCATAAGTTGGTGTTGCAAGAAAATTATATAAAGCCGCGACCGTTAGCATTATGAAGACTGAGAGAAATAATATCCCCTTCCTTCGGTTTAATGCCCGAAGAATTTCTATAGGACTTATTTGGTCCGTTCCGCTGTGCTGCGGAGGGGTCGTATTTCCGATATGATTCATAGCCATACTAATATAACGTTGGTAAGAAATTTAAATTGGATTAGATTATCTAGTTCTGATAACTAAGCTAATAATAGTCGCACTAACTGCTACAGCGGTTAGAATTACTGACGCCTTTCTCAAACTTAGCCATTTCCTTGGCACATAAATTTGATCGCCGGATTTTAGCCCGATATCACTAATTTTTCTCCCTTTTTCGAACATCTCTTTGGCATTGATATTCATTTTCGTATCATTCTGGATAAAATAAATCTTGTTGAGATTCGCATTCTCGGTTTCCCCACCCGCTAATGCAATAACATCCGATAATTTTTCCACTCCGGTAACGTAATAAATACCTGGTTTTCGTATTTCTCCTAATATTCTAATTTTATAAAGCGGTTGTACTGTTATTTCCGGATTCTTATAGAGAGTTCCATATTTAGAGATAATTTCTGTTCGAATGCTTTCAAAATTTCTATCAACCGTGTTAATTAATCCTAAGTATGGAAGTTGGATATTACCATCTGTTTGTACAAAGTAATCGCCAGAAATTTGATCGGAAATATTATAAAATGTGATTCTAACGCCGTCTCCCGGAGTGAATTGCTGTGAATACGATGACCTAAATGATATAAAAAAAATAAAAACAACCGCAAAGTAAATTTTCTTACCCATGAGGACTGAACACTCCATTCTAATCTATCTAAGTATTTGTTCATTCTAACCCGAGTTTACTCACCTTTTAAAGACATCAATGATCGTCATAATTTAAAAATAAATTTGAACTCATTCAAATGCAATTAAGAAAAAGATGCAGCTCCGCCATGTTAATTACATAGCCAATCTTGCGAAAAAAAATTCTAAGAAGCTGCATTACTAAGAGTTCTACTAATAATGCCTATCTGAAATATTACTGGTGTATCTATAAAGTTTATTAGAATTGGGTGCTTAAATAACACACATCCCCACCCCAATTATATGGAGGAAGATGCTTATAAATTCATCATAACAAAATGAAGACGATATCTTACTTCCCTGTCATCTTTTGACCATTGAACAGTAAACCCGCAAAGAATGGCAGTCTGTGATTCTGTCAACAATCTTAAATCCTCAATAATTAACCAAATCTATATTAATCCTAATTTGCAACTGCTGTGTGTAAAAGATCACACATTGTGCACATTAGATTTTTTTAAAAAGGCAGGATTTTTGGGATTAACTTTGGCAATCTTGCAGATTCATCATGCAACCGGTTTTTCCAAAATCAAAACTCGACTGAATTTCCTGACGGGAATACTCGGTTATCTTCCTCCCGCAATAGTATGGTTCACCTTATTTAATTCATCCAAAATTTCGCCAAGTTTTGTTTTATTGATCCAATAGTATACCAAATATTGGTTATTTTAATGTGATCACAGTCACATAAACCAACATGACAATAACTAAACCTGAAACTAAAAGTTTTGCCTTAAGAACATAGTGCTACATGGCGGAAGGGGATTTTAGGTGTCTTTTAGTGGGCAAGGTTAAATGCGAGCTCACGCAATGGCAGATTAAGTTGACCAGCAGATGATCAACAAGAATTAAGGAGACAGTTCTTTGTACCGGAGGAGGGACTCGAACCCTCACGAGGTATCACCCTCACCGGATTTTGAGTCCAATTTAAAGCCTTTTGATAAATCATTTCTAATCAACATATTACACTGTTTTTAAATAAGTTGACTTTTCTTTATTCTTCTGTAAATTACATGATATTACTTAATATTACTTTCCACGGTACCGATATAGTACCACTTTGGAAAAAACGGGGCTGATTAGTTAAATGAGCTCTCACTTACAAAGTTACCTATATTCGGTGTTATCTAAACATGGAAAATAGGACAGTATATTAAAAGTGTCCGGTTGGTATTATAACTTCAATATTCTGTTAAGGAAAGAGATTGGGATACTTCCTTCCCGTATAAAATGCTTTAACGGGACTTTAACTGAGGTGCCAACGCATCATGATTCATTTGTGTTCTTGATACAGAAGTCTCCATAAGGGATCTTTTTAAACATGAATTGAAAGAGTAGCCACACCTCAACCAAAAAAATCAATAAACTCTTTCTTCACTAATCGAATCGAAAAAATACAATTTAGTAAGATCAAATCCAATCTCAATGTGTTCACCTGGATTGTACAGCTTTTTAGGAGGCATTCGCATACAATAGCTGGTCTCATTTAACTTAAAATAAACAAAAACTTCATTACCTACTGGTTCGACAACATCCACTTGAATGCTCTGGGGTTCTGATAAATTATTATCCTTAACAACGGTTATATCTTTTATATGTTCAGGACGAACGCCTAATGCGATCTCGTTTATCTTTAATTTACTCACCTTTTCCTTGATTGACAGTGGCAGAGCAAAATCAAAAAAATCATTTCTAAACCGGTACCCACTTTCATCAAAAATCTTCCCCTTAAAGAAATTCATTGAGGGGCTTCCGATAAATCCTGCCACAAATAAATTGGCAGGATCATTATATAAGTTTAATGGAGAATCAACCTGTTGGATAACACCATCCTTCAAGATTACAATCCTATCCCCCATCGTCATTGCTTCAATCTGATCGTGAGTTACGTAAATCATGGTCGATTTCAATTGGGTGTGCAGCCGGTTAATCTCTATGCGCATCTGAACCCGCAGTTTTGCGTCTAGATTTGATAATGGCTCATCAAACAAAAAAACTTTAGGATTTCGAACGATTGCTCTTCCCAGCGCAACGCGCTGCCTTTGCCCACCAGATAAGGCTTTTGGCTTTCGATTCAATAGGTCTCCAATGTTCAAAATTTGAGCAGCATTTTTAACGCGCTTGGTAATTTCTTCTTTTGAAAACTTGCGCAGTTTAAGTCCAAAAGCCATATTATCATACACGGTCATGTGCGGATAAAGCGCATAGTTCTGAAATACCATCGATATATCACGGTTCTTGGGGGATATATTATTGACAACCTTGTCGTTTATTCGAATCTCGCCGGCAGTTATGTCCTCAAGTCCGGCAATCATCCGCAACAAGGTTGATTTGCCACAACCGGAAGGGCCGACCAAAACGACGAACTCTTCATCCTCAACCACTAGATTGGCTTCCTTAATGGCGGTTACTTTATTATTATATATCTTGGTTACATTTGTGAGTTCAACCCTTGCCACGGATTTTGATCTCCTTTTGTTTGCCTATGCTCTCCTTAGAATTTAATTTGAATTATTTCCTTACGATGAGATAGAAACTGAGAATAGTAAATTATCCGCACAGAACCATCTTTTTCAACGGTGAAATTTCGTCGATCTTCAATAGCTTCTTCAACCTCAGGTTCAAAGGGGGAAATAATCCTCAACGCAATGTTTTGATCAATTAGGCCCTGGACTCCAATGTTCAACTCCTTTTTCTTTTGGTCATATTCTACATCTTTAATCAAACAAGTAGCATTTGCCAGGTATGGAATTTCAGGAACACCCCTATCAAGAACTACATTGCTGACCGAATCATTGAAAACAGCGGAAGCAGAATTGACTCCATCAACTTCTATTCTCTCGAAGTATTTGCCGCTCCCCTTGTAAGTAACATGGGCAAGTGAACCGTTTATGAGGGTTTCATATTTGATTTCGTCCCAACCGTTGGGTAGCTTTGAATTAAAAGATATATTCCATTCGTTTTCCCAAATTCCTGCCAAGTGATACAAAGAATAAAGATACCATCCACCCGCCCATAAGAAGGTTGGCTTATCGATTTTCCCATAATGTGGCGACTTTACATCCGCATTTCGATACTCAAAGAATGAAGCTTGTCCATTGGGACTATTCTGAATGCCTTCCAACGTATAGTACTCTTTTAGAATTTTTTCGGCAGAATCAGGTTGATTGATTGCCAGCCAACCTAAAGCATACCAAACTACGCCCTGCGGCCAAATGCCCCCATTGATATATTGATAAGGTTCCCCCATTTCCATTCCATGAAATTTATACTGATCAATCAACTGATGAAAATCGGCGGGCATGACGATTCGGACTCCGATCTTTTTATCCAGCAATTCCTTCCGGGCGGTTTCAAGCATCGCAGCTATTTTCTCAGCATCAAGGATTTTGAAATCGGCGGCAATCAAAGAGCCGGCATAAAAATGGCGGTCCATTATCACCTCATCGAGCATATTAAGAAGATACCCGCGTTCTTTATCCCATAGATGTTTCTCAAGCGCCTGCTTCATTCGATTGGCAAGTCTTAAATAAGCGCTTAACTCGCTCACACCTCTATCCGATTGATAACAAATATAAACGTACTCCCGTAGAGTGCGGATCATCAGGGATGTGATGTAAGCGCGGGCGCCGTATACGTCGCCAATATCCCACCAATCCGGTCGCATCGCATACATGAGATCATCGCTGCCTTTATTTTGCAACTGCATTCTTACACTTTTTTGGATGATCGGAAAAAGGCTGGTTAGAGTTTCTTTATCGCCGGAGTGCCTAAGATAGGAGCCTGCCAAAATGATAAACCACAGGTGGTTCCAATTATCGGATCCGCAAAACTCAGTCTGATACCTGCCATCCTTCCAATAATAGGCATGAGGCAGCACCGAATCAGCTTGGGTTAGCGATTTCAAATACAGAAGGTCGTTTTTGATCCTCTCTGCATCAAAAAACACTGCACCTAAATCCGTTAACAGAAGATCATGGGTGAAGAAGAAATTGTATTCAGCCGGACAGGGCATGGGAACGATATGATCATCCAAGTAATGTTTATTGCTTTCCAGCATCGCTTTCGACCAAAGGAGAGTCTGCGAAAAAGTGCTGTCTTTGATCTGAAATGAAGCGGTCTTGAATACCTTATCAAATATGGATTGTTCGTATAAACGACAATTATCCTGCCACTCTTGCATTAATTTTTCTATCAACCTGTTTCCTTCATCGGCACGGCAGGAACCGATAAGCTGAGTCACGACGAGCTCTTCATTCGGCTGCAAAACTTTTTGATATTGGAATGAAACCGATGGATTCACTACCAAATCGGTTTTTAGTTCTTTACCATTTTGATTTATGGGAAGTTCGCTGCCATTAGCCACAAATATCCAGGTTGAGTCGGTATCTTGTTGATCAAATTCTGTTACAGAAATTAATCCATTTTTCAAATAAGAAACTTTTGCTTCATTTCGCACCGCATAAGTATGACAGGTTCTTAGACCGGTGTTCAACACGGTTGATAATTCAACTTTATTTTGTTTCTCCTGCAAATTTTTTACGCGAATCTCAACTGCCATTGCGGGAAAATCTTTGCAAAAACGGTAAGTTATGGACATTTGATAGGAAGGCTCATTCTTTTCGAAAGCTGCGTAAAAGGGGGTATACCGATAAGTCCAGGATTGGCTTTCAATTTCTTCGATCTGCCCTTCAAAATTCAGGCGGATCAAAAATGGCCGCGATTCATCGCGCTTCCAATAATCGGTGCTCAAGTCTATGCTATTGGCAACCGGATAATAGAAGCTAATCCGGGAAGGCAGTGGACGGCTATGATGAAATTCAGCGCCGACAAAATATCCGCCCACTTCTACCTGACCATAATTGCCGGAAAATTGGATTGCAAGTTTGTTAAGGTTTGGCTCATAGTCCTGACTATGAAGCTGAAGATTGAGGAATAAGAGAACAATGATTAGAGCTTTGAGCATTTTAAAACCAATGAAATTTTCAAGGGACTCTATTTCATCAAGATCAATTTTTTGGTATCGGTAAAATTGTCTACCTGCAATCGGTAGAAATACATTCCTGAAGCAAGGTCCCTGGAATTCAATTCGACTTCATATGTCCCAGCAGATTTTTTTTCATTTACGAGTTTTGCTACTTCCTTTCCAAGAATGTCGTAAACTTTTAGGGAAACCTCCCCACCCCTTTTATCCCCTCCATGCAGGGGAATCTGGTAACGAATAATGGTCGTTGAATTAAACGGATTTGGATAGTTTTGATGTAACCTATATTCTCCGGGAATAATTGCTAAAGCAGTCTTGATCGAGGTTGTTTCATTATAAAGATCCTGGATTTCTTGAAAGGTCAGGGCACGGTTATAAATGCGGATATCATCCAGCACACCTTCAAAATTATAGTTGTTATTGCCGGGGAGATGTTGCGCAATCGCTAAATCGATTACAGTTTGAAGAATAAGGCCACCCCAAGTGGAAGAAGCGTCAAGTACTCCATTTAAGTAAATTTCAAATTGCGAACCATCATAAAGTCCTGTAACCATATAAAGAGAATCGAGAAGCAATTGGGTTTGGGAATCCAAATCCTTGATTCCATTGTTCGCAGTCGTATCGGTTTTGATCGTCCACCTTACTCTTTCGTTTGTGATGGAAATCTTCCAGCGATTTTCCCAATTACCGTGCGAAATGGGATAAGCCTCACGCGAGAAGAATTCTCCAACCTTCATCCAGAAATTGACTGTGATGGCTTCGCGGCAATTGAGACTGGGATGATTTGCAACCCGAACGTTATCATCAATGCCGTCGAAATAATAAGCGCTATTCGGATTTCCGAAGCGATCGTCCACCAAGGTCGCTCCCGACACATTGCCGTGATTATCGAAACCGCTGGAATCATTACCATTGCCACTAAAAGGATAATAGGCTACCAGATGCCCAACCGTTATCCCCACAGTATCAATCGCTTGCCCTCCCTGCCCATCGTTAACAGCACACCATACATAATAATGGCCAACTGTTAAAGGCGCAGTCCATGCCACTGTTGACCCAGTACCGTTGATGGTTCCATAGGGTGCTGTCCAAATGTACGTCAGACTATCCCCATCTAAGTCTGTGGCGATACAGGATATTTGAGAGGTCTCCCCAATATCAATGATACTTGGATCAGCAAAAATATTCGTAATGGTTGGATTATGGTTATCAAACACTTCGATGGCAACAGTTGCAGTATCTTCTCCACCATTGCCATCGTCTACTATGCAAGTAACAGAGAATGTCCCTGCAGCATTTGGAGCAGTCCATGTTATATTAGCACCGCTTCCGGTAATTGTCCCACCCGATGCATTCCATGCATAAGTGATTGGGTCATTGTTTCTATCCACGGCTGTACAATAAACTGTGGAATTCTCATTCAGAAAAACAAGATCGGGGGCGGCAGCCAAACTCTTAATTCGGGGCGGATAATTAGCCACCGGCTGACCGGAGCGATAATCAACAATCACCCCATCAATCAACATCTTATCTAGTTCATATGTGATATTCCCCCCCGCAGGGGCAATGACTGCCAATACGGCAGCATCAGCGGGAATTGTGATAGATGTAGGCCCACTAACATTGGTTAGTATAAAATTATTGGCAACCGCATCATAAACATCATGCTGTCCTGTTCCAATGTCTAGTTGAACCAACGTGTCAACTGAGTAAGGATTAAAATATAAATAGGTTGGGTACGCTGCATCATGAAAATAGTCAGTTTCTAAAGCATCCAATTGCAGTATCGCCTTAACATTTGTTGTATCGATGATACCTCCGAAAATACCCACATGGGAGGAACCGTAAAGACCCAAATTGGTTGCCGACCATCCCCCAATCATGGCATCACCGGTAGCATATGGGCTGACGCCATACCACTCCCTGCGTAATCCTTCATAAGCAATATAGGAATTTGGATCATATTGATGCGTCCACGCTTCGTTGTCTTGATGGTCATCGGGCAAATAATTAGAATAAAAAAGGCGCGTGGCATTAGCAATATTAAGTACCCATTTGCCAATCGCTCTGGCAAAGCGATCATCATAGCGTACCAGTGGTACCAATGCGCCAACTTGCTCGAACCCGTTCATAACAAATGCATAAATTCCTGTACCACTGGCTTCACCTACTATACCGTGGACATCATACCCTCCCCAGTTTCCGACAATCACACCCCACAGACGAAGTGGACCAATATCGAAGCACCAATTGACAATTTTCTCCATATCATAAGTCGTTCCAAGCTCAGCATTCATGCGGGCGGCAACATAAGTTCCATAAGGCAGTTGTAGCTCATAGGAGGGATTGGTGCTTCTGCTATTTAAAAACTCCATTGCCCATTCCGCGCCAATTCGATATTTCGGTTGACCGGTTTCCACAAAAGCATTATAAAAAAGCCATGCGATGGCGCCGGCTGCTTCCGGTTCCCGAACACCGCTGGCATTGGGAGTCATGGTTTCTAAATACCAACCACGGTAATTCATATTGGGAACATTCCATGGCTTCGTACTCCCCCCCATTACCTCAACCGCCTCTAACCAACGATCGCCAACCGTTGTAAACTGATATGAAAAATCTCCTATTCCGGGATACTTATCAAAAAGCTGATAAAAGAAAACATTAGGCATGGTATCATACCACCAGTCACTGCCGCTATTGGCAACCGGCTGGTTTAAATAAACATTTTCCTCCGGACGCCTGTTAAAGAATTCTTCGCAATAGAGTACCCAGTTATATCCGTTTTGATTACTTTTATCAATGCCAATCAATGTCGCGCTGACCACGGCAGCCAACACATTAATGGCTTCACCCGAATTCGGGGCAAATGTACCCACATAGGAATCTATTCCGAAACTTTCATGGTTGGGGTAATTAATTGTATTATATTCTATCCAGCTTAGGGGTAAGTATTGTCCCTGCAAATTCAAATCAAATGCCAGAGAATCATATCCCAATGCGACTCGTTTCCAATCTCGCATCTGGAAGGGGGAAGGAATATTCGGCATCATTTCCACACGATTGATTGAAATCTGTTGAGAAAAAATATTTGTGGTGTTTACCCACACAACAATTATAGTAAATATGATTTGGATGAAACGTACTTTAAAAATTAAGGAGTTCAATTTAATTCTACCCTCATAAAGGTTGCACATCAATAATTTTTATCGTTTTCTCTGTTTTTAACACACTAGCTTGAACATAATTTAAGAAGGTCTTGGACATCAGCAGTAGCCAAACATTCTACAGTATCTGCAGCTCCATAATAAATCTTAACCTCTCCATTATTTTCCAGAATATTACCACAAGGAAAAATAACATTATTACGATATCCGCCATCAACCTCGTAATCTGCTTCCGGGGCGATGAGTGGTTCCTGAGAAATTCCAATAACCTTTTTAGGGTTTTCTAAATCTAAAAGCATAATACCTGCAGTATAACGTTTATCCCATTTCTCTTCCCAACCATTTTTACTTCGTTGTGGATTAATATCCACACTATGAAAGATTGTTAACCATCCTTTTTCTGTTTTTAATGGTGGCGGACCAGGACCAATCCTATTATTACAAAACCGCACTTCTCCTGCTTTGAGAAGTAAACTAGAGTTTCCCCAATATTTTAGATCAGGAGATTCAGATAACCAAATATCAAAACTATCCTGTGTTGATCTAAGATAATTGGCAAATGGACGGTCTAACCGTATAAATAGACTATTAATTTTCTCCGGGAATAAAACAAGGTTACGGTTGTCGGGAAGTGTGGTATGAATAATTTCAAACTTCTCAAAATCATTAGTAACTGCAATCCCACCGCGAATACCATGCCGTCCAATTAGCACAAACGTCATAAAGCAACGATTATTAATGACCGTCATACGCGGATCGTTTACCCAAAGAATATCTTCGTCGGAAAACTCAAAGCATGGCTTCGGTTCTGCATGCCATGTAATCCCGTCATCACTAAAGGCCAAACCAAAATTTGTTCCTTCTATTCGTTGTTCTTCAGCTGAACCAAAATCATTGCGGAAAACCATTACATATCGTCCATTAAATTTTGTAACTCCAGCATTGTATACTAGTGTAGAACTATATGGAATATCACTGGCCTTTAAGATTGGATTGGCGGGATGTTTCCTAATAACAGGACTACTTTTTAATTGCCCAATAACGTTATCGAGCATTACACCATCCTTTGTTTTTTATTTTGGATGAGCTGAAGATGTTAATTCATTCAACAGTTCATCCGGACCAACTATTGCAAAGCTGCTGGCAGAGTCACACATTGCATAAGCTCTTAAAAGAACTCTTTCTTTGCTGGGTGTAATAAAAACATTTGTACGTTTAACATTCATTGATCAGGAAACCCGGTTTTTCCACAATTCATCAATTAAATGTGATAGTTTTCCAGTTGCCAATCCAATCACTTTATCTGCTCCGCCGTAATAAATCTGCAACTCATCGCCAAATTGTACTATACCTTCAGGGAATACAACCATATCGACATCACCAATTCTTTCATATTTCAGTTCTGGTTCTAGAATTGGATAAGGAAGCCTAGCAATCACCTTGAATGGATTCTTTTCATCCAATAACGCTGAACCTGCACGGTAAACAAATTGCTTATCAACGCCATGATAAAGTAATAACCAGCCCGCCTCGGTTTTAAATGGCGGCGGTCCGGCCCCGATTTTTATTGACTCCCACTCAAACTCTCTGCGCATCACGGTGTATTTATCCAAATCTTTCAAATGGTTTGACCAATAGTCTGGTTCGGGTTTAACAAAATGTCCCAAGTCTTCAAAAAGTGCTAATTGAATATTTGGTTCAATACGGTGGAGATAGCCAACTTTACCATTAATTTTTTCCGGGAAGATCATTGCATCTTTATCCTGAAAATCTGGTCCCACCATTCCGATTTTCTTATAAGCTTTAAAATCTATAGTTTTGGCCATTATTACTCTGGCATTTTTTCCCTCTAATGGATTGTAGCCATCATAAGCTGTGTAAAAAATGAAATAACTCTTGTCAAACAATACAATTCGGGGATCTTCGCAACCATGCTTTTCAATATCCAATTCACGGAGTATGACTGGTTTATCCCATCGCTCCAAAACTTCCCCAGCTAAATCTAACTTTGCATACCCTATTGTTGAAAAATTATCCCCTTCGACGGCACGATATAGCATATGAACAATATCGCTTTGTTTGACTACTCCCGGATTAAATACAGCACCGGATTCCCAACTATGTTCTGGAATAGGCTTTAAAACAGGCCCTCCCATTCTTTTTAGTTTAAATTCTGACATATTTAGTTATTCATTTTTGAAATAAATTTTATAACATATTTGAAGCTTCAACTGCTAAAGCCAAAGCGTCTCTACCATTTTTTTCAGTAATAACTCTTTTATGTTTATTTTGCCTGATATAATTGATTTGGTCGATGATTAAACTCTCAATTCCTTTAAAATAAAGCTTCTCTTTGGTTAAAGGGGAATTGTAATGCAACCTGATCATTTTATCAGCTTGAATTGTTTTACCCCTGCCCTTCATTTTTCTATCAATCTGGTCAAAATTTTTTGTAACTGTCACAATTGAATCTGAAAAAATATTTTGCAAATCTCCTAACTTGCGATTGTCAAAAATTGCGTTTACTGTAATTGATTCAGGAATCCAGCCTCTCACTATTACATCGCCTCTTTCAAACAAAATCTGATGAGTTGCTCGATCAAGGCAACTGGGCTGGTCAAAACCATGATAGTGACTAACAATCACTCCCGATTTAAATTCAAGCAGACATGTTACCCGATCTTCCTGTTGAGTCCCAGATCTTGTTTCTGCATGTACACTAATAACCTTCCCTTTCCCAAACCAGTAATTGTAAAGGTCAAAAAAATGGACACCATGTTCGATTAAGATTCCTCCACTTTTGTTTTTATCCCAAAACCAATGTTGCTGATTGAGTTGTTCATCAGTAGCATAATTTTCAAAATTAGCGTGCAGGGGTTCACCTAAAATCTTGGAAGTAATTATATCTCTAACAAGGTCAACAATCGGGATATATCTCAGTACAAAATTAACCGGCAAAATCAAATCTTTTTCCTTAGCCAATGAAATTATTTCATCGGCTTCCTGCAATGATAGGGCTAGGGGTTTCTCACATATTACATGCCTATTTCTTTTAAGCGCTTGTTTTGATAGTACAAAATGCAAATGTGGCGGCGTAGCAATGTGAATAAGATCAACATCCGATTTTTCAATTAATGTTAAAGGATCATTGTACCATTCGGAATTAAACTTCTTAGCTGTTTGCTTTGCCATGCTTTCATCGATATCTGCAACGGAAACGATTTTAATTTCATCCATTCCCGAATAAACTTTTAAGCAGAATTGTCCGAACCCGCCACAACCGACAAAACCCAATTTTATTTCCTGATCTTTTATCATTAGTAGAACACCAATCCAAGGATTGTATTAAACTTATCTTTTTCGTGATTGATAAAATTCATTCACTATTCTTTTTGCAACATCATATTTTTCTACCTCAAGAAGCGCAAGCAGCGCTTCAATTGTAGATTCAGCTCCAGAGTTTTTATTGATGTCATCGGAACCATTAATCCCATCAAAACAGCGTCCGGTTTTTGGATCATATATCAACTGATTTGCGGGGTTCCTACCGAAAAACCAACAAGCAATTTCTCCCGCTTGCTCGGCGAAATGCTTTTTATCGGTAACCTCATAGGCCGCGAGGCTAGCCAATACCATCGGACGAATATTATAGGCAATTTGTGAAAATTTTCTAATCTCAATTGGTTCAATAATGTTATTTTGTTTATGAAATGTTATCTTTCTAACAAAATTCTCATTTAATAAATATGGATAAAAAAATCGAACCTCCTGCAATCCCTTTTCAATAAAGAACTCATTATTTAAAACTTTACCAGCGTGTATTAAAACATCGGCCTGGCTGTTACCCCATGCATGCCACGCATTTTGCCAGGTCAAGAAAGCGCCATAGGGGAAATTTAATGAATCCCCGATCTGCATCTTTTGTAAGCCATCGCATAATTTCAATATATACTGTTTGACAGAACTATCCTGTGTTGATGAATAATAAGGGATTAATCCCAACAGCAATTCCGAAGCCTGATCGGCCGCACCACCTAATGGTAGCCAATTGGGCTGCGTAAAGCCTTCGAATTGTTGTATTGCAGAATAGACCGGCGCATGAGCTGCATCGAACGGCATCATTACAGCCACCTGCCTCTGCTTAATCGGTAGGCGCGATATCTTGAATGAGGTCAAAGATCTCCTGCATGGGTTCGGATTGACCGATCATGCTTTCGAACCGTGTTCGATCTTGGTATTGTTGCTTAAGGTAGAGATTCTCACGGGCTTGGGCCTGATATGTGGTAATCTTTTCAATTAACACACCCAGCTCATCAGGTTCAAAGGGTTTGAGGAGATAGTCGTAGGCTCCGTTCTTCATGGCTTCTATGGCCGTAGATATGGACCCATATGCTGTGATCATGACAACGGATACTTCGGGATCACTCTCCTTGACCTTTTTCAGCACATCAAGCCCGCTCATTCCTTCCATCTTGATATCCACAAGGAGGATATCAAATCGGGTATCCTTCAGGATTTCTAACGCCTCTTCACCACTGGCCGTTTTTATTACCTCGTGACCGTCTCGTTCAAGCCACCCGGCAAGGGATTCCCTCATGATCAGTTCATCATCTACAATGAGGATCTTGGTTTTCTGCATGGGGACCTCCGGTTAAAGGTTCAACTCTCTGGGTTCAGGACTTACCCGTTTCACTGTATACGGTATCCTCGAT
>Ga0209536_100001896_pt1 | contig 34284 bp, 29 predicted proteins | sample DeeMarSeWOR28_12_FD_187461 | JGI IMG/M metagenome (GOLD analysis project Ga0209536, IMG submission 187461) | Marine sediment microbial communities from White Oak River estuary, North Carolina - WOR-2-8_12 (SPAdes) (version 2) | ecosystem: Environmental > Aquatic > Marine > Intertidal zone >...
GATAGAGCAGGAAGGCGACGATGAGGATCTCGACCACGTCCGTCCAGCCGGGCCGCAAGAACTGGAACTGCTCCAGGATCCCGTCCACCGTCTCGTACGCCTCCTCGCTGCTCGAGCCCTCCGTCCTCAGGCGCTCACGCGGAGCCGCGCGGAACGCGCCTGCGTGCTGAAGTTATAGCGGAGTACCACTTGCGCCGAGGGGGAGCCGGGCCTGCGCCCGACTCCCCCTTCGACTATCGATACCGTGGATGCCCGATCAGGGCAGCGCGTCTTCGTCGAGACCCTCGGTGACGCCGGGCGCGGGTCCGGGCAAAGGCCCTTCCCCTCCGAGACCGAAGGGACGCGGGGCCGCGTCCTTCGCGGGGGTCGCCTTGGGCGTCTCGAGGGTCGGCGCGGGTCCGTCCGGCTCCTTGACCGGGGGAAGCGGCTCGCCCCGTTCGAGCAGCTCGATCTCGGTCCGATCCAGCGTCTCCCGATCGAGCAGAGCCTGCGCGATCGACTCGAGGAGGTCCTGGTGCTCGCCGAGCACCGCGTGCGCCCGCTCGTGCGCCTCGTCGAGAATCCGCTTCACTTCCTGGTCCACGATCCGCTGCGTGTGCTCGGAGACCGTGCGCCGCTGCGAGATCTCGCGACCGAGGAAGACTTCCTGCTCGTTGTCGGCCACGGCAACGAGCCCGATGACGTCGCTCATGCCGAACGAGGTGACCATCCGCCGCGCCATCGACGTGGCCCGCTCGATGTCGTTGCCCGCGCCCGTCGTCACGTCGTCCGGACCGAAGACCATCTCCTCGGCCACCCGACCGCCGAAGAGCATCGCCAGCTGTCCCTCCATCCAGTCCTTGGTGTACGAATGGCGATCCTCTTCCGGCAGGCTGGCCGTGATGCCGAGCGCCCGTCCGCGCGGCACGATCGTCACTTTGTGCACCGGATCCAGACCCGGGATCTTCAGTCCCAGCACCGCATGGCCCGCCTCGTGATACGCGGTCAGCCTCCGCTCGCGCTCGTTGAGGACCAGGCTCTTCCGCTCGGTGCCGAGCATCACCTTGTCCTTGGCCTGCTCGAAGTCGGACATCGTGACCCGATCACCGTCACGCCGCGCCGCCAGAAGGGCCGCCTCGTTGCAGATGTTCGCGAGGTCGGCACCGCTCATGCCGGGTGTGCCGCGCGCGATCAGCGAGAGATCCACGTTGTCGGCCAGGGGCAGCTTCTTGGCGTGGACCCTGAGGATCCCTTCCCGCCCCTTCACGTCGGGCGCGTCGACCACCACCTGTCGGTCGAAGCGGCCGGGCCGCAGGAGCGCGGGGTCGAGAACGTCCGGTCGGTTGGTGGCCGCGAGGAGAATCACGCCCTCGTTCGACTCGAAGCCGTCCATCTCGACGAGCAGCGCGTTGAGCGTCTGCTCGCGCTCGTCGTGTCCACCGCCGAGGCCGGCGCCCCGGTGGCGGCCCACGGCGTCGATCTCGTCCACGAAGATGATGCACGGCGCGTGCGCCTTGCCCTGCTCGAACAGGTCACGGACGCGCGACGCGCCCACACCCACGAACATCTCGACGAAGTCGGAGCCGGACATCTGGAAGAACGGCCGTCCAGCCTCTCCGGCGACGGCCCGCGCGAGCAGCGTCTTGCCCGTTCCCGGCGGTCCCACGAGCAGGACGCCCTTCGGCAGACGGCCGCCGAGGCGGGAGAACTTCGCGGGGTCCTTGAGGAACTCGATGATCTCGGAGAGCTCCTCCTTCGCCTCGTCGGCCCCCGCCACGTCGGCGAAGGTGACCTTGGGCGTGTCCGGCGAGATGAGCTTCGCCTTGGAGCGGCCGAACTGGAACGCGCGGTTTCCGCCGCCCTGCATGGTCCGGAAGATCCAGATCCAGAACGCGATGAAGAGAAGCCAGGGGAGAGCCGTCAGCAGGAAGGTCCCCCACCCCGCCTCGGGTGCCTCCGCGTCCACGATCACGCCCTCGGCAGCCAGTCTCGCCAGGAGCCCCTCGCCGACATCCCCGGGCGTCATGCTTTCGAAGCGCACGAATTCCTGCCCCTCGATCATCGTCGGCGTGCTGAACTCGCCTTCGACCGAGCGGTCGCGGAAGACCACCTTGTGGATCACCCCCTGATCGAGGTAATCGATGAACTCGGAGTAGGTGATGCGGGCGGGTGCGCTTTCCTGGGCACGGAAGCTCTGCACCGCGAACATCGCTGCCAGCGCCAGAAGCGCGAAGAAAGCGGCGTTCTTGGAGAGTCGTCCCATGCGCTGGTTCGGGTCGGGCCTGATCGGGTCTTGTGCCATTCGTGTTCTGTGTATCGAGACGAGCCGGGAACCGCAGTCCCCTATTCAAGGCTCGCGATGTACGGCAAGTGGCGAAAGTCCTCTGCGTGGTCGAGGCCATACCCCACAAGGAACGAATTGGGTGCATCGAAGCCGACCCAACGCACCGCGACGCCCACGGAAGGCAGCCGTTTGTGCAGAAGAGCGCACACGTCGACGCGCGCCGCGCCCCGCTCCCGAAGCATCGGCACGAGCCGTTCCAGCGTGGCACCGCTGTCGACGATGTCCTCGACGAGGAGCACCGCGCGACCCCCCAGATCGACCCGGGGCTCGTAGAGGAGACGGACCTCGCCGCTCGATACCGTGCCGGCGCCGTAGCTCGACGCGACCAGGAAATCCACGTGCAGAGGCAGGGTGATCCTCCGCACGAGGTCGGCCATGAAAAGAAAGGAGCCCTTCAGCAGCCCGAGCACGAGCAGGCGGTCCGAGGGCCGATAGGCCGCGGAGATCTCGCGGGCGAGCTCACCCACCCGCCGGTCGATCTCCGCCTCGGGGAAGACGACACGTTCGACCACACGGTCGCCCAGCCGTCCGTCGGGTTCCGGCGTCACCGAGCCCTCATCTTTCGATCGTGATCGTCATCGAGTCCGCTTCGTCGGCCCTCGTCCCTTCCGCCTGGGCCACTCCCGCGACCCACAGGACGCGCCCGCGCGCATCCGAAACGATAGGGACGCCGGCCCGCATCCGTGAAGGGATCCGCGCGTCCTCCAGGAGACGCCGGACCCGCCGACCGCTCGTCGGGTCGCCGAGGCGGTCCCCCGGGCGGCGCGCCCGGACCTCGAGAGGAAAGGTCACATCGGTCAGCGCGAGGCGGGCGCGGTGCCGCGACCCGTCCGCCGGGCCCGCCCTGCCTTCTCCGACCTCCGCGCCATCGCCAGGTCGCCAGCAGACGCCCACGGTTCGCCCTCCCAGGCGCGCCACGCCCTGCCCCGGACCCGCGTCGGGGATCCGGAGCCATCGTTCGTCCTCGGCGGCCGCCGCCTTCGCGAACACGAGGCGCCCGTGCTCGCGATGCATCTCCAGCCCGCCTCCCAGCTCGATCCGGCTCCCCCCCCGACCGCCACCCGCGAACCGCACGGCCCGGAGCGTCGATCGCTCGTCGAGCACGCGCCCCATCCGTCCCGCCAGGTGGCGCAGAATCCGCGCGCGCACCGCCGGACCGAGAGCGGCTACGGCTTCAGCGTCGACCGAGTCGTCGTCGCACGCGACCTGGTCGAGAAGGTGCGGCATGAGCTCCGCCCATGCCGCCGTGTCCCGTTCGGCCACGCGCGCCAGGCGGACGAGCGCGCTCCGGGCGCCGGGCGCGACCCTCGCCTCCAGCGCCGGCAGGATTTCTTTGCGCAGCACGTTGCGGGCGAAGCCCAGCTGCTCGTTGGTCGGATCGTCCCGCCAACGGAGTCCCACGGCACCCGCGTAGCCTTCCAGCTCCTCCCGCCAGAACTCGAGAAGGGGGCGCGCGATCCAGGGATCGCGCCGCTCCGGGATGCCCCGGAGTCCGTCGATCCCCGTGCCGCGGACGGCCCGAAACAGGACGGTCTCGGCCTGATCGTCCGCGTGGTGCGCGGTGAGGATCCCCGCACAGCCCAGCTCGGCTCGAACGTCCTCCAGGAAGCCGTAGCGTGCCCGTCGGGCGGCGTCCTCCGACGCCGGCGCGGCCGTGGCCCGCCCGGCTCGGAGCGGGACCTGCCAGGCGGCGCAGATGCCACGCGTCCACCGGGCGTCACGCTCGCTGCCCGGCCGCATGCCGTGGTCGAAGTGCGCCGCCACGACCGTACGCTCCGTGACGCCTCCGAATCGGAGTGCGTGGAGCAGGACGCACGAGTCCAGGCCCCCCGAGAAGGCAACCAGGAGGGGCCCGCCGGACTCGCGGGCGGGGCCGACCCTGCCAAGCGCCGCCTCGAGCCGTTCGAGAAACCGCGACACCGACCCGACGGCACGCCGTGAAGCCGACGGCGGGTCGGACACCGGGCGCGAGCCGGTCACTCGCTCTCGGGAGAGTGCGGCCGGCGAGCGCGGGGCGGAAGCGGCCGACCCGCCTCGGCCACGAGCACTTCGGACAGGAGATCGGGCCGGTCCGTCTGAATGGCGTCCACGCCCCACGCCAGAAGCCGACGCATGTCCTGCGGGTCGTCGACCGTCCAGACGTGTACGGGGATGTTCCGGCGGTGCGCCTCCTTCACGAGCCGCGGCGTCAGGACGCGGAGGCCCCGGTAGCGCTCCGGCACCTGAAAGGCGTCGACACGCGGCGTGTACGCCGAGCCGCCCGGGAGCCGATGGAGAAGCAGGAAGCGGATGCAGTCTCGGCGGCTGGCTCCCCACGGACCCGGGTAGTCCCTCACGTGGCGACGCCTGGACTCCCGCTCGGCCGCGACGAGCACGCGATGCTCCTCGCCACGCCGCAGGATGATGTCGACAAGCGGCCGGGCTACCGCCTCGTCCTTGGCTTCCACGTTGAGCCAGACCCCTGGACACGCCTCGAGCACCTCCTCGAAGGTCGGAACCCCGACACCGCGGCCGCGGAACGCGTTCGCACCGTCGAGATCGACGAACCGGTAGCCGGCGTCGAGCTCCCTCAGCTCGTCCAGCGTCATCTCGGCTACGGATCCGGTCCCGTTCGTCGTTCGGTCGACGGTCGCGTCGTGGATCACCATCACGTGCCCGTCCGCACTGAGGCGAACGTCCATCTCGAGCATGTCGGCGCCCCACTCGGAAACCGCGGAACGGAACGCCGCGAGGGTGTTTTCGGGCGCGAGGCCGGCACCCCCGCGGTGGGCCACCATCTGGGGCGCACCGGCCAGGTAGGGTCGCCCTGGACGGGGGTGCAGCAGCGGCGCCACGCGGCCGCCGGTCAGGTCGAAGCGCCGGCCCCCTCGATCTGCTCGATGTCCATCGGCGTCAGGCCGTGGTACAGATAGAGGACGCGGTCGATGACGTCGCTGGTCATGTCGAGCTCGGCACGCAGTCGCTCCTGGTCGGCGACCGTCTGCGCCGCGAGGCCGTCCTCGAGCTCGACGACCCGAGCGGCGAGAAAATCCAGGAGGGCCTCAACGACCCCAGGACGGGGGTTCGCCGGAGACGGGGAGTCCGGCATGACCTCCGAGAGCAGGAGGCCGCGGACGTAGGCCAGGAGGCCCGGGAACGTGAGCTCCGCCACCGGTCCGTCGTCCAGGGCTTCCTCGTCGGTGATGTTCTCCCACTCGAGCTCGTTCCAGTAGAGGTCCTGGGCTTCGGACAACAGGTACTGGAGCGTCTCGTCCGGCAGCGGCTGGTCCGCGCCGGCCCGAGGCGGCTCGAGCGTGCGATCCAGAATCCGCTCCATGCGTTCGCGGCGCCCCGTGAGGAGCGTGGTGGCCCGTCCGGTCATGGTCTTCCCTTCGGTTTTCGTTGCGTCGCCGGGGCGAGGCCCCGGGGGCCGGGAAGATAGGTCCGCCGCCCCTCCGTGGAAATTCGATTCCGAGTCGACCGGTCTGCCCGGCGGGGCTGGCCGCAGCACGCGGCGGCGCCGAAGTTCGACGCGTTCGTCCCTACACGGAGCAGCCATGCAACGCACCTCGATCCTCACGCTCGGCATCCTCTTCGGCGGGCTCCTGTCCCTGCCCGGCACCACCCTCGCCCAGGACGCATGGCTTCTGCGACCGGACCGGGTCTTCGACGGCTCCGAAACGCACGAGGGGTGGTCCGTTCTCGTCCGTGACGGGCGCATCGAGGCGGTCGGCGCCGACCTCGAGGCCGGGGGCGCGCGCACCGTGGCGCTGCCGGGGACGACGCTCCTTCCGGGTCTCATCGAGGGGCACTCGCACATCCTGCTCCACCCCTACGACGAGACCCCGTGGGTGGACCAGGTGCTCCTCGAGTCACTCGGAGAACGCACCGCCAGAGCCGTGGTCCACGTACGCGAGACGCTGATGGCCGGCGTGACCACCGCCCGCGATCTCGGGGCGGAAGGGGCCGGCTACGCGGACATCGGGATCAAGGCCGCGATCGAGAAGGGCGTCATCCCGGGGCCGCGCCTCCTGGTGTCGGGTCCCGCGATGGTCACCACCGGCAGCTACAACCCGAGAGGCGCCCCGGAGTGGGACCTGCCGAAGGGCGCCGAGGAGACCGACGGAATCGACGATCTCGTCCGGGTCACGCGGGATCAGATCGGGGCGGGAGCCGACTGGATCAAGGTGTACGCGGATTACCGCTGGGGGCCCGACGGCGAGGCCCGGCCCACCTACACCCAGGCCGAGCTCGAGCTGGTGGTGGAGGTGGCCGAGAGCTCGGGGCGTCGCGTGGTCGCGCACGCGGCCACGGCCGAGGGGATGGCCCGCGCCGTCAGGGCCGGCGTCCGGACGATCGACCACGGAGACGGAGGCACCGCAGAGACGTTCGCCCTCATGGCGGAGCACGGCGTCGCCCTCTGCCCCACCCTCGCTGCCGGCGATGCGATCTCCCAGTACAACGGCTGGAGGAAGGGAACCGACCCCGAGCCTGCCCGGATCACGGCGAAGCGCGAGAGCTTCCGCCGTGCCCTCGCCTCCGGGGTCGAGATCTGCTTCGGCGGCGATGTCGGCGTGTATCCCCACGGAGACAACGTCCGGGAGCTGGAGATGATGGTCGACTACGGCATGGCGACCGGCGACGTCCTCCACGCCGCGACGGCCGGCAACGCCCGGATCTTCGAGCTCGACGACCGCGGCCGGGTGGCGCCGGGGCTGCTCGCCGACCTCATCGCCGTCAGCGGGGACCCGTCGCGCGACATCTCCGCGCTGCGGGCCGTGGCGATGGTGATGAAGGGTGGCGTCATCGTCCGGGGAGGACCCGAGGACTGACCTCGGCTGCCGGCCCGGGGCGACCTGTCGGCGCTACGGCCGACCGATGTCGAGCCGGGCCCGCCCCGCCGCGATGGGCCAGAGCGGCGTGATCGACGTTCCCTGCTCGATCTGCTCGAACCCGTCGGGGCACTTCGACGTCGTGACGATCGGCCACCGCCACGTCTCGGGCTCACCGGCGAAGGAGAGGGCGGCCTTGCACCCGAGCGAGATCTCCGGCGCGAACCGGCTCCCCTCGGTGAAGTCCTCCGGTGCCCAGCTCCATTCGTACCGGATCGAACCGTCGGCTCCGATGCTCAGTTTCTTGTCGACCCGAGGCCCCCGTGTGGTACCGAGGGTGAGCACGAACCCCGCCGAGCCGGGCCCGGGCTCACCCGACCCGTAGTACTCGCCCGACCACGCCGCCTCGTACGCCCCCTCCCGGTAGGCATCGAGCGTCACGCCCCGCGGAAGGACGCGGTCCTGCACGAGGACCCGGGTCCGGGCGTCGACGGGAGGGAGGTGGTCGAGCATCGCCGACGCCTCCACGTCGTGGATCGAGCTCGCCTCGCCCTCGACCGATCGACCCGGTTCGGTCGCCTCCCGCTCGCTCCAACGGAGATACGCCTCTTCGTGGTATCCCTCGCGGTACCGCGTCAGCACGTCCACCACGTCGAGCCCCGAGTCGAGCCAGCCGAGCTCGGACACGCTCCCGTCGTCGTGGACCCAGGCCGTGACCCGCGAACCGTGTACCCACCACTCGTCGGCGCCGTCCGCATCGACGTCGAGGCGCGTCCAGTCGAGCGGCTCCCCCGCGCGCAGCAGCCGCTCCGCGTCGGCGAGGTTTCGCCGGACGCCTTCGCGCAGGTGCTTCATGTAAAGCCCGCCGAAGACCCCATGCCAATAGGCGTCGTTGCACTGGGCACGGCCGATCGCCCGCCGGGCCTCAGGAGGATCCCCTCGCGAGCGGCACAGGCGGGTCAGCGCCTGCATCCGCTTGTGCATCCGATTCGCCTCGGGGTATCGCGAGAGGAAGCCCTTCCAGTGCCCGCCCTGTGCCCATTCCTCCATCTCGGCGTACGAGCCGGCAGGAAGGTACACGGGCCCTTCCGCCGGCAGCTCCGCATGGGCCTCGGCGGGCGTCACCCACCGGACGACGCCGTCGGCTCGGAGCTCGTCCATGCGGTCTCCGAACGCCTCGAGCCACCCGTGGTCGTAGAGCCATTCCCGCGTTCTCGGCCAGCCGCCGAACTTCTCCCCGTCGTCGCCGATCAGCGCGAGCCCCTCGCCGCGGCCATGGCGCGCACGGAGCTCGGCGGCGACCTCCTCGGCGGGTCGGAAGGGGATCAGGTATCGGAGACGCTCGTCGATGGTCAGGAGATCGATCTGCCACCCCCCGGCCTCGGTCCGGAGCGGTGGCCCGAGCTCGTCGTCCCTCCGGCCCGCCCGACGGGCGAGGTGATCGTCGACGAGCACGTACTCGAGACCGGCCCTTCCGAGGTCGGCGGGCAGGTCCGGCTCCCAGACCCGCTCGGTCAGCCACGCACCCTTCGGCGTCACGCCGAAGCGCGACTCCAGCTCTTCCCGCATCCAGCCGAGCTGCTCCGCCCGATCGGGCTGCGGCAGCGCGGCGAGAATCGGCTCGTACCACCCTGCCGAGAGGAGCTCGATCGCGCCATCCGACGCGAGGCGCCCGAGCCGGTCGTGGAGCCGGGGATCGTTGTCGCCCATCCACTCGAGAAGCGGACCGGAGACGTGCAGCCCGATCGGCCACAGCGCCCGTTCCTCGAGAAAGTCGAGAAACGGTGTGTACACGTCGTCCGCATGCTCACGAAAGACGTGGTCGAAGTTGCCGACCGGCTGGTGGATATGCAAGACGAAGCAGAAGCGGAGCGGACTCATGTCTGAAGGGCGAACCCCCACTCGTCGAATCCGCGCTCGAAGAGGTCCGCCGCCGTGCCGTCCTCGGGGTCGTTGCTCTCGGCCTTCTGCAGCCGCTCGAGGAAGCCGGGCTTCAGCTTCGCTCCCGCCTCACCGGCGAGCTCGATGGCCCGAGCCGCGTAGGCGAGGTTCTGCCGGGGCTCGAGGCGCGCCACGTCGTCGAAGAACCAGGCACACGACGTGAAGGCTCCCAGCGCGTGACGCTCCATCTCCAGCAGGTCGAGCGCCCGCCATACCGCCACGTCCGGATCGGAGCCTTCCTCCTCGCCCATCCAGTGCCGCACGAAGCGGACGCGCTCCCCGACATCCTGCGCCCCGACCACCGACCCGTAGGCGTCGCGGGCCTTCCACGGATCTCCCAGCAGCGGAGCCGCCTCCCGCTCGAAGACCTCGTGGAGTCCGTCGGTGAGCCAGACGAGCGCGTCTCGCAGGGGCGCCCGCCACGCCTGGCTCGAGCCGGCCCCGGGGTCCGCCCGGCAGCCGCAGTCGAACCTCCAGCGCTCGACCCCGTGGGCGCAGCTCCATGACGTCGGCTCGACGAGGGAGGCCGTCGCGTGCGCGCCCTCACGGGCGAGAAAGGAGGCGTAGTTCTCCAGCACCGTCCCGGGTCGCGCCCGAAGCTCGACGATCGCGCGGGCCAGCGCCATCTCGCTGAACCTGTGGTGGTGCCCGAAGGTCTCGCCGTCGGTGGCGACGGAGCGAAGGACGTGCGGTCCGGCCTCCGCCATCCGATCGGCCCAGGCGACCCCGTCGCGGAGCATCGATCCGAAGGCCACCGCGTGCGACAGCGCGCCGTCGTAGATGAACAGCGCGATCTCCCGCCCCCCCTCGGTCTCGAACCGGACCGGGCCACCGTCCTCCGGCACCGGCTCCACCTGGTGCGGGGCGAGAACCGTGAAGCGGATACCCTCGGCCGCGACGGCGTCGAGCGTCGCTCCGTCGACCGCCGTCTCGGGTAGCCACATGCCTTCGGGCTCACGCCCGAAACGCCGTCGGAAATCGGCGATCCCCCAGCGAATCTCGGTCGTCCGGTCGCGTGGAGCGCTCAGGGGAAGGATCGGGTGGTGGTACGGCATCGCAAGTGCGTTCCCGTGCCCGGTCCGCCGAACGCTCTCCCGATCGGCCTCCAGAACCGCCGCGTAGGTGTCCGGCGCGTGGCGCTCCAGCCAGCGCAGGAGCGTGGGGCCGAAGTCGAAGCTCATCCAGGCGAGGCAGTTGACGTGCTGCTCGAGCACGCGGCCGTCCCCGAGAACCCGGCTGTGCGTGACGGGTCGGTAGCACTCCGCCTCGATCCGCTGATTCCAGTCGTGGAAGGGAGCCGCCGACGGCTGCTCGGGAATCTCGTCGTTCCACGGGTTCTCGCGGGGCGGCTGATAGAAGTGTCCGTGGAAGACGACCGAACGCGCCCGCGGGCCCGCGCGGGTTCCTTCGCTCATCCTGCCCCGTGATAGAGGATCGCTTCCCGGTAGAGCTCCAGGTACCGGTCGGCGGAGCGTGCCCATCCGAAGTCTCTCTGCATGGCCGTGCGCATGTGGCGTTCCCAGGCGGGACGATCCTGGAAGAGCGCCATCGCCCTTCCGATGGCCCGCTCGAGTCCGGCGGAGGAGTACTCGTCGAACACGAAGCCCGTGACCTGATCCTCGACCGTGTCCGACAGGCCGCCGACGCGCCGCACGACCGGAAGCGCGCCGTAGCGCTGGGCCCTCATCTGCGTGAGCCCGCACGGCTCGTACAGCGACGGCATCAGGAGCGCGTCGGCCCCCGCGAGGAGCCGGTGCTCCTTCTCCTCGCTGAATTCGAAGTCGGCCCACACCCGGTCCGGCATGTGCCCCGCGGCCTCGCTGAGGAGTCGGCGGTACTTCTCTTCCCCCTCGCCGACGAAGACGAATTGCGCGCCCGGGGTCCGGTAGAGAAGACCGTCACCGAGAATCAGATCGAAGCCCTTCTGCTGGACCAGTCGGGCGGTCATGCCGAAGACCGGGACGTCGTCTCGCACGGGGAGTCCCGTGCGCTCCTGCAGATCGCGCTTGCAATCCGCCTTGCCACCGAGGTCGCCGACGGAAAAGTGGGCGGGAAGGATGGGATCGGTGGCGGGATCCCACACGTCGAGGTCGATCCCGTTGAGAATCCCCACGAGCCGGTCCCCCAGCGCGATGAAGGAGTCGTGGAGCCCGAAGCCACCAGCCGGCGTGCGCAGCTCGTGCGCATGCGTCGGACTCACCGTGGCCACGAAGTCGGAATACGCCAGGCCACCCTTGAGCCAGTTGATCGCCCCGTAGTGCTCCATCCGGCTCCAGTGATTGACCTCGGGCGGCAGTCCGATCTGATCGAGGATCTCCGGACCGAACAGTCCCGGATACCCGGCGTTGTGCACGGAAAGCACGGTCGCGACCCGTGAGAACCACGGGTCGTCCGACAGCGTCGTGCGCAGATAGACCGACGCCAGCGCCGTGTGCCAGTCGTGAGCGTGGACCACGACGGGCTGCTCGACGAGACCGGGGAGTGCCTGGAGCGCCGCCTTCGCGAAGAAGGCGAAGCGGATGTGGTTGTCTTCGTAGTCCCGCCCGTGCTCGCCGTACAGGCCGTCCCGATCGAACAGGCCCGGATGGTCCACGAAAACGACGCGGGGGCCCGGCGCCGGCTCGTTCGCGTCCCACAGCTGCACCCGGTCTCGTGCCGGACCGAGCGCCACCTCGATCGGATCCCCGATGGGTGTCAGCTTCTCCGCGCGCGCTCGCGCGATGCGATACAGAGGGAGCAGCACGACGGTCGGGACCCCCTCCTTCGCCTGGAAGGAGGCGATTCCCCGAACGGCTTCCGCCAGTCCTCCCGATCGCGCATACGGGAAGTACTCGGCGACCAGGTGGACCACGCTCATGCCGCCGGCGAGCGCCGTGCCTGCGGATCCGCCGTCGTCGGTGTCGTCGGGCGGGCTGGCGGAGGAACGGGCCATGGGCGTCGGCTTGGAAGGAACGAGCGCCCGGGACGCGGCCGGGGCTTTCCCACGGCTCGCTCGCGAGCGAACCTCAACGTATTCCCACTATTCGTCCCGAATCAACCAAGGCGTTTCTCCGCTGGATCGGAACAGCATCGGGGCTCCTTCGGCGCCGTCTGCGGCGACGGTCAGGGCCATCGCAGACGGACTCTGCGCGACACCGTTCGACGTGCTCGGCGCACACCCCTCCGGCGAGGAGGGAGCGTGGGCCGTGCGTGTCTGGGCTCCCGGTGCGCGGGAGGTGGCCGTGACCCTCCCCGACGCGAAGACCCGGGCGGTGATCGAAGCGACCCGACTCGACGACGCCGACGTCTTCGTCGCCTCCCTCTCCGGAGGTGCGACGCCCCCTCGCTACCGGGTCCGCGTCGACGGGGGGGAGCGGGACGACCCGTACCGGTTCGCTCCGGTGCGGACGGACGAGGACTTCGCGCGTCTGCGGGAGCCCGACGGGCAGGTCCACGAGGTCCTCGGCGCCCACCCGATCCGGCACGAGGGTGTCGACGGTGTCCTCTTCGTCGTTTGGGCTCCGCGGGCGCGCGCCGTCTCGGTCACCGGCTCCTTCAACCGCTGGAGCGCCGTGGCGCACCCCATGCGGGCTCGTGGATCGAGCGGCGCGTGGGAGCTCTTCGTGCCGGGCGTGGAGCCCGGCGCCCTCTACAAGTACAGGATCGTGGGCCATCTGTCGGGCGCCCCGGCGCTGAAGGCCGATCCGTGCGGACGCGCGATGCAGCTGCGGCCGGAGACCGCCTCGGTCGTCACCGCCCCCTCGACGTACCGATGGGGTGACGAGTCGTGGCTGCAGGCCCGCGCGACGCAGGCCGAGTCGCGAATTCCCGTGTCCATCTACGAGGTGCACCTCTCCTCGTGGAGGCGAAAGGAGGGGGCCGTCCCGCGCGAGGGCGAGCCGGGCTGGCTCGATTACCGCGCCCTGGCCGACGAGTTGATCCCCTACGTCACCGAGCTCGGCTTCACGCACATCGAGCTCCTCCCGGTCACGGAGCATCCGTACGACGCCAGCTGGGGCTACCAGACCGTGGGGTACTTCGCCCCGACCGCCCGCCACGGCGACGCCGACGGTCTCCGTTACCTCGTCGACAAGGCGCACCAGGCGGGGATCGGCGTGATCCTCGACTGGGTCCCGGCGCACTTCCCGCGGGACGCGCACGGGCTGGGGCGCTTCGACGGCACGGCCCTGTACGAGCACGCCGACCCCCGCAAGGGCGTCCACCCGGACTGGGGCACCTACATCTTCAACTACGGTCGGGCCGAGGTCGTCGCGTTCCTGGTGTCGAGCGCCCTCTACTGGATCGAGGGATTCCACATCGACGGGCTCCGGCTCGACGCGGTCGCGTCCATGCTGTACCTGGACTACTCACGCGACGAGGGGGCCTGGGTTCCCAACCGGTTCGGGGGGCGGGAGAACATCGAGGCCACCGCGTTTCTGCGAACCCTCAACGAGACCATTCACCGTGAGCATCCGGGTGTGACGGTGGGTGCGGAGGAGTCCACGGCGTGGCCCGGCGTCACGCATCCGGTCGCGGAAGGAGGACTCGGCTTCGACATGAAGTGGAACATGGGGTGGATGCACGACACCCTGGAGGTCGTCGAGGCAGATCCGCTGTTCCGTAGAGGGATGTACGACAAGCTGACCTTCGGCATCACGTACGCGTTCGCGGAGCGCTTCCTCCTGCCCTTCTCGCACGACGAGGTCGTGCATCTGAAGGGGTCGATGCTCCGCAAGATGCCGGGCGAGACGCTGGACCGCTTCGCGACGCTGCGGCTGCTGTACGGCTACATGTGGACCCAGCCGGGCAAGAAGCTCCTCTTCATGGGCGGCGAGCTCGCCGCCTGGCACGAGTGGGACGCCGAGGGAACGCTCGACTGGCCTCTACTGGACGCCCCGATGCATCGCGGCGTGCACGACTGGATCGGAGCGCTCAACCGCGCCTATCGCGATCGGCCCGCCCTTCACGAGCAGGACTGGAGCGGAGACGGCTTCGAGTGGATCGACTGCCACGATCGGGACCGGACCACCCTCGCCTGGATCCGCTGGTCCCGGGAGTGGAACGAATTCGTGGTGGTCGTCTGCAACTTCACGCCGGTGGCGTGGGAGGGATACCGGCTCGCCGTCCCCTACGCCGGCCGGTACGAGGTCGTGCTGGACTCGGGAGCCGAGGCGTTCGGCGGAGCCGGGGCGCTGGAGGCGACGACCTTCGAGACGGTGGACGAGCCGCATCTCGGCCGGGACCAGTACGTGGAGCTCACGCTGCCCCCGCTCACGATGCTCACCTTCGCGCTGGTGTAGTCAGCCGGCGACGAGCTCGAGGCGCGAGGCCACCTTGCGCGCCATTTCCGCCGTCGTCTGGAGATCCGGGTGACGGACGACCACGATCCCGTCCCCCACGAGCACGCGGCGCCAGTCGCGCCGGGGGGAGCCCACCGGATTGAGCTCCATCATCACCACGTGCTGGCCGATCTCCGACATGAGGGACTCCAGCCCCTCGTACCGCTGGATCCGGCCCTGACCCCGGGCTCGCTTGAAGATCCACGCGGCGTTGTACTTCCGCTCCACCGGCTGAGTGAAGCGACCGTGCACCACGGCCTCGGCCCACCCGGTGTACGTGTCGATGTCCGAAGCGAAGTTGATCAGGTCGACCAGGTAGGCTCCGGGCGGTCGCCCGCCGATCTCCCCGAATACGGCCTCGCCGTCACGCGTGCGGTACCACTCCATGTGCGTGTAGCCCGTATCGAAGTCGAGCGCCTTCAGCACGGCCTGTCCGAGTCGCTTTCCCGCGGCGAGGTCCGGACGGTCGGGATCCCGGTAGACCAGCGTGATCGGGCTGATCCACTCGTTCATCTTCATGTCGAGCGCGCGGGGGATGTACGTGGCGATGCTGTAGAAGAGGATCTCGCCTCCCACGCTGATCGTCTCGAAGGTCATGTCGTCACCTTCGACGAACTCCTCGACGCTCACCTCCTGGATCGAGCGGAGCGCCGGCAGAACCGCGTCGAGCGCCTCGCGGGACTCCACTCGATACGTGCTCTCCGACCCGGCCCCGGCGATCGGCTTGACGATCACCGGGTAGCCGATCGTCTCCGCGGCCTCGACCACCTGAGCGGCGGTCGTCGCGCGATAGTGGTGCGGCGTGCGGATGCCTGCGGCATCGAGCACCTGCTTCATCGTCTCCTTGTCGCGGAAGGGGACGGTCTGGGCCACCGACATGCCGGGAAGGCCGAGCATCTCGCGGATGCGGGCCGCGAGCACCATGTACGGCTCCCAGAGGCACTCCACGCGATCGATCCGCACGCGGCGCGAGACCTCGGCCACCTGGGCGAGGATCGCGTCCTCATCCTGCCACGAGCGGACCTGGACGTAGGCCGCGAGGCTCGAGCGCGCCGGCTCCTCGAGAGCCGACTCGGGCTGGTCACCGAGACCGACGACCCGGGCGCCGACCTCGGCGAGGCCTCGCGTGAAGTAGCGCAGCTCCCGGGGAAACCCCGGAGAGATCATGAGAACGTTCATCTCGGCTCCAGATCCACGCGGACGGAAGACACGATGCGACCCAGCGCCGCGCGCACGACCTCCGTGTCGGGGTGGCGAACGATGATGTAGCCCTCCCCCTCGTACGTTCCGGAGGTCGGCTGCCCGGGCTCGGGTATCCGCTGCTCGACGACGATGGGCCCGAGCTCGTCGAGGACGGCACGGAGTCCACGCACCCCGGCGACCTTGCCCGTCCCCTGCGCCCGAAGGTACGCCGCGCCCGCCGCGTAGGGGCGCGGACGGGGGGTGAAGCGGGCGTGTACCACCACTTCGGCCCACGCGCGAAAGAGGTCGAAGTCGTGTGCCCAGGAGATCAGGTGCATGAAGCGCGCGCCCGGCGGGCGGGCCCCGACCTCCGAGATCGCCACGCTTCCGTCGGGTCGCCGGAACCACTCCATGTGGCTCATTCCGGTGTCCATGCCGAGCGCGGAAAGGGCGTCCGCCGCGACACGCCGGATCCCGTCGTAGCGCGGATCCTCCACTTCGCGGGGGAGGAGCACGCACCACTGGATCCAGGGCTCGCGAACCACCTCGAGCGCGCCGGGCAGGTAGTCGTTGATCGAGTACCAGACCGGCTGGCCGCCGATGGCGATCGAGTCGAAGGAGTGCTCCTCGCCGACGATGAACTCCTCGAACACGAGGGGCCGCGACGAGCTCGGCGGCATGGCCTGCAGACATTCCGCCAGATCGTCGACGCTGGCCAGGCGATACGTGCCCCGGGACCCGGAGCCCGCCTGCGGCTTCACGATGACCGGGAAGCCCACGGACTCCACGAACGCGGCCGCCTCGCCGGGCGTGCGCGCGAGCGCGTGACGGGCGCAGGGGAGACCGTGCGCGCGCAGGACGCTCTTCATGCGCGCCTTGTCGCGGAAGTTCTGCCCGGCCTCGGCCCCCATCCCCTCGATTCCGAGCACGTCGCGCACCTCCCCGAGGGGCACCTGGAGCTCCTCGAGGGTGCCGAGCAGGCGATCGACCGGCCGGCCCCGCTCCCGACCGACCCCCTCCACGACCCGGCGGAGGATCGACGGGTCGAGGGCGTCGTCCACCCGAACGTGTCCGGCCAGGCGCGAGCGCAGCCCGGGCGGAATGCGGCTCGGCGGCTCCTGACTGATCAGCGTTGTGGCCGCGCCCTCGGTCAAGGACACGGCGCTCACGAAGCGCATCGTGGTCTCGGCCAGGAAGGGTGCGACGAAGACGACGTTTTTCATGGAGGAATCGAAGGCGGGTCGGCACGGACGGCCACCGCCAGAAAGGTATCCTTCCTCGCCACGAACGATACCTGCCGGCGATCGATGGGCTATCTTTCCCACCCTGGTCCGAGCCTCGCCGCACCGCCGTGAGCGCGTCCATGCACATCGTCTTCATCGAGCCGACGTTCCCGAGCAATCAGAAGGAATTCGTCCGCGCCCTGAGAGGTGCGGGCGCGCACGTCACGGGGATCGGCGAGCGCCCGAAGGAGGCGCTGGACGACGACCTCCGGGCGTGGATGCTCCACTACGAGCAGGTCCCGTCGGTGGTCGACGTGTCCACCCTCGTGGACCGGGTGGCGCGCATCCACGAGCGCCTTGCGGTCGATCGCCTCGAGGCCACGGTGGAGGCCCACATGATGGCCGCCGCCCAGGTCCGGGAGAAGCTCGGCATTCGCGGGACGTCGGTCCGCACGACGTTTCTCTGCCGCGACAAGCCGGCGATGAAGGAAGTGCTGCGCGAGGCCGGCGTGCCGTGCGCGCAGTCGATGGGCGGAGGTGACCGCGAGGAGATCCACGCGTTCGCCGACCGGGTGGGCTTTCCGCTCATCGTGAAGCCCCGTTCGGGGGCGGGCGCCTCCGGCACTCACCGGGCCGACGACCAGGAGGGCCTCGACCGGATCCTCGACCAGAGCGGGGTCGGACACGGGGGCAACGTCGCCGTGGAGGAGTTCATCGAGGGACACGAGGGGTTCTTCGACACGATCACGATCGGGGGCAGCGTCGCCCACGAGTTCGTGTCGCACTACTTCCCCAACGTCCTCGAGGCCATGCGGACGCGGTGGATCTCCCCTCAGATCGTGACCACGAACCGGATCGCGACGGCACCGGCCTACCAGGAAGTCATCGAGATGGGCCGCAAGGTCATCGCGGCACTCGAGATCGACACCTCGGCGACCCACATGGAGTGGTTCTTCGGTCCGAAGGGGCTGAAGTTCTCCGAGATCGGCTGCCGGCCCCCCGGGGTACGCATGTGGGACCTGTATGCGGCCGCCAACGGAATCGACATCTACCACGAGTGGGCCATGGCGATCCTCCACGGCCGGACCAGCCGTCGGGCCTCGAGGGAATTCGCCGCGGGCATGATCACCCTGCGTCCGGACCGTGACGGCACCATCGCAGGCTACGACGGAGTCGAGGCGATCCACGAGCGCTACGGGGAGTGGATCCTCGACGCACACCTTCCGCCCGTCGGGACACCGACGCAGCCGGTCGAGGCGGGCTACATGGCCAACGCCTGGATCCGGATGCGCCATCCCGACTACGACACGCTGCGGGAGATACTCGACGACGTGGGGCGTACGATCCAGGTGCACGCGTCGTGACGGAGCTCCGCACATGAGCACCGCCGGCGTGGTTCTGCTCGGGCCGCAGTTCCACGAGCCGACCGTGGGAACGGTGCTCGACGATCTGGACGTCTCCGGGCCGGTCGCCACGATCACCGCCGGGTGGCAGGAATGGGAGTCGGAGGACACCGCGCTCATGAGAGAGCTCGGCGGGCACGGGGTGCCGCTCCGTCTCTACCAGCGCGCCGAGCGTGTGTGGGCGGCCGACCCCGCGCTGCGTGAAGAGCACCAGGCCATGCAGGCGCAGCTCCGCACCTTGCGCTCCCTGTACAATCGCCAGCTCGAGCCGGCCGCTCAGGCGTGGGTGGAGCTTCTGGCGCTGGAAGAGGACGAAGCGCTCGTGGAGCCCGAGCGCCGAGCGGCGCTCGAGCACATACAGCGTCTGGACACGCACCTGCTCGAGCGCATCGAAGAGATCCGGGGCGACTTCGACGCACGCCTTCGGCCCCTGGAGCGCGCCGCGGTCGCACGCGAGCGCTCCGAGCTGGCGGACATGCTCCGAAGCGCGGCGGCGGTCGTGGTCGAGGGGGGGCACGTGGCCGTGCTGCTCAACCGGATTCGCCTCTTCGGGATCGAGTCCCTCCTCGAGGGCAAGCTGCTGATCGGCTGCGCCGGCGGCGCCATGGCGCTGTGTCGGCGCCTCGTGCTGTACAACGACCAGCCGGCCATCGGGAAAGGTCACTCCGAGGTCGCCCTCCCCGGTCTGGCTCTCGCCCCGGGCGTCGTCGCCCTGCCCGACGCGAACGAGCGCCTGCGCACGACCGACGCGGAGCGGATGCGACGCCTCGCCGTGCGCCTCGCCCCCGACCGGTGCGTCCTTCTCGACGAGGGGGCCCGCCTGTACTGGAACGGGACCGAGTGGACCGGGCTGCGCGCGCAGGAGGTGCTCGAAGACGGTCGCGTGACCGAGTGGGGCCACGCGGCATGAGGCACGCGCAGGCCAAGGAAGAGTTCGTTCCCTCCGCCGACCACGCGGACCTCGCGATCGCCGAGCTCGCCGACCGGGAAACGCCGTCGGCGGAGACGATCGACCGCTTCCTCGCGTCGCACGAATTCCCGATCGTGGAGGGGCGCTACTGCACCTTCGTCTACCAGGGGGAAGCGCACGCGGTGGCGCTGCGCCACTGGGTGTACGGTCTGCCGACCGCGGCTCCCTTCACCCGGATCACCGGCACCGACCTGTGGTTCTACGTGCTCGAGCTCCCGGAAGGCTCGCGGGTCGAGTACAAGATCGAGGTCCGGAGCGGTCGTCACTCCAACTGGATCCGGGACCCGCTCAACCCGCGTATCGCGCACGACCCGTTCGGCGCCAACTCCGTCTGCCACGGTCACGGGTACGAGACCCCGCCCTGGATCGAGCACGACCCCGGCGCGCCTCAGGGCTCCCTCGAGGAGCGCGTGCTGCAGAGCGAGGCCCTCGGGGGGCGGCGGCACGTGACCGTGTATCGGCCCGCCCGTTTCAGGGCCTCGCGCCGGTATCCGCTCCTCGTCGTGCACGACGGGAGGGATTACCTGCGGTTCGCCCGGCTCCAGACCGTCCTCGACAATCTGATCCACAAGCTCGACGTGCCCGGCATGATCGTCGCGCTCACGCAGCCGCCCGACCGCATGGAGCAGTACCGCGACTCGGCCGAGCACGCACGCTACCTCGCCGAAGAGCTCGTACCCACGCTCGAGCGCGACCTCCCACTGATCGGGACCCCCGCCTCACGAGGCCTGATGGGCGCCAGCCTGGGCGCCGTAGCCTCCCTGTCGACCGCGATCCGGTATCCGGGGATGTTCGGCAGGCTTCTTCTCCAGTCGGGGTCGTTCGCCTTCAGCGACATCGGAACGCACGACCGGAGTCCGATCTTCGATCCCATCGCCGAGATGGTGAACCGCTACCGGGCGAAGCCCACTGCGGTGAGCGAGCGCGTGTTCGTGAGCTGCGGCACCTACGAATCGCTCATCTACGAGAATCGCTCCCTCGTGCCGATGTTGCGCCGAACGGGCATGAGTGTCCGATTCGTGGAAGCACGAGACGGGCACAACTGGGAGAACTGGCGAGACCGCCTTCGCGAAGGGCTCGCGTTCCTCTTTCCGGGCCCGAAATGGTGGGTCTACTACTGAGTCGACATGGCTGACGTCACGAGAAGGATCGGGCTCTCCCTGGGCGCCGACATCTGCTGGCCGATCGCGTACACGGAGATCATGCGGCAGCTCGACCTGCGAATTCCATGGCAGGGCGACACCGTGCGCTTCGACGTGGAGCGGCTCAGCATCGAGCCGTTCGACCTCGAAGAGCACGTGCCGCACCATCTCGTCATCGACCGTCTGACGCACTGGTTCAACCCCCGGCGCGAGTGGATCAAGAAGGCGATCCTGCTCGACGACGTGTACGTCTTCAACAACCCGTGGTCCGTGCAGTCGATGGAGAAGCTGACCACCTACTGCGCCATGATCCGGCTCGGCCTGCCGATACCGAAGACCTGGCTGATCCCGCCGAAGGAGTACGAGAACTGGGAGCCCGACCTGCACGCCACGCTGCGGCAGTACGCTCGGTACTTCGACCTTCCCGCGATCGGCGAGCGCGTGGGTTACCCGCACTTCATGAAGCCGTACGACGGGGGTGGGTGGCGCGCCGTGAGCAAGATCGACGACGCGGAAGCGCTCACGCGCGCGTACGAGGAGAGCGGCACCGCGGTGATGCACCTGCAGGAGGCCGTGCTCCCCTTCGACCGGTTCGTCCGGTGCATCGGCCTCGGGCCCCAGACGCGCGTCGTGCTGTACGACATCGATGCGCCTCTGCACGACCGGTACACCATGGAGCGCGACTTCGCCACGCCGGAGGAGGATGCGCTCATCCGCGACATGACCCTCCTGATCAACGCCTTCTTCGCGTGGGACTTCAACTCCTGTGAGCTGATCCACCGCGACGACATGTGGCATGCGATCGATTTCGCCAATCCGTGTCCCGACTCGCAGGTCACTTCGCTGCATTACCACTTCCCGTGGCTCGTGACGGCGAAGATCCGGTGGTCCGTGTTCGCGGCCACGACCCTGAGGAAGCAGCGTCCCATGGGATGGCACCGCTACTTCGATGCCGTCGAAGAAGGCATGACGCTCCGCGAGCGGCTCGACGCGGTCATGCCCATCGTGCACGAGCGCTTCCAGACCGAAGAGTTCGAGGAGTTCTGTGCGACCCACCTCGGGCACCTCGACGAGGTCGCCAAGGCGTGGTTCGAGACCGACATGGCCCGGGACGCGATCCGTCAGAAGGTCTCGGCGATCTTCCCGGAGCACGAGATCGAGGAGTTCACATCGGTCTTCTTCGACCGCATCCAGCGCTGGCGGAAGACGGAGGGCGCGCCGGCGTGAAGCTCACCGAGACGTGGTATTCGGAGCGCCTCGGGCGCGAGGTGAGCGTGACCCGGTGGGGAGAGATGGGCGTGCCCTTCCTCATCTATCCCACGGCGGGTGGTGATCACGAGGAGATCGAGCGGTTCCTCTTCATCGACACCCTGGCGGAGTACCTGGAGAGCGGGCTCATCAAGGTGTATTCCTGCGACTCGATCGCGGGACGCGCGATGCTGGCGCACGAGGGAACGCCGCAGCATCGCATGAACCTGATGGACCGGTTCTTCGACTTCGTAGGGTACGAGCTGGTGCCCGCGATCCGCTCGGACTGCCGCAGCGACGACATCCGGATCCTCGTGGGCGGAGCGTCGATCGGAGCGTTCAACGCGCTGGCGAGCCTCTGCCGTTTCCCCGAGGCGTTCAGCACGGCGCTCTGCATGAGCGGCACCTACGATCTGGAGCGCTTCCTGGAGGCCCCGATGACGGAGGAGTTCTACCGCTCCTCACCGATTCACTACGTGCCGGACCTCGAGGGACCGAGGCTCGACGCGCTCCGCTCCTGCTTCGTCCTCCTCGCATCGGGCGAGGGAGAGGCCGAAGACATCGGTGAATCGTGGCGCGTCGCCTCGGTTCTCGGGGCCCGCGGCATCCCGAACCGCGTGGACTCGTGGGGTCCCGACTGGAAGCACGACTGGCCGCTCTGGCGGAACATGCTGCACACCTACACCCCCGAGCTGGCGGACGCCGGCGACGCATAGACGCCGCCGGCGCCCTCAGGCCGTCGGAGCGTCGTCTCCCTCGGTCGAGCCCGACCACGCTCGCATGTAGTATTTCTCGGTGTAGTCGCGCAGCATGCGATCGGTGGTGAAGTCGCGACCGGCGATCCACAGGGCGTGCTTCATCGAGCGGACCCACCCGTGCGGGATGCCGTCGCTCGAACGATCGTGGTAGGTCGGCACGACCTCGTCCTCCAGCAGGAGGAAGAGCTGATCCCAGTCCCACTCGTCCGGGTCGTCCGGGTCCGGCGAGGACGGGATCGCCCACCCGTTGTCGCCCGTGTACCCCTCGGCCCACCAGCCATCGAGGGTCCCCAGCTGCGGAACGAGGTTGAGCGCGGCCTTCATCCCGCTCGTGCCCGATGCTTCCTTCGGGACCCTCGGGACGTTCAGCCAGACGTCGACTCCCGTGAAGAGGGCCCGGGCCACGTGCATCTCGTAGTCCTGCACGAAGGCGACCCGCCCCGCCGATCGGGGATCGTGGGAGAGCCGGTAGATCCTCTGGAGGATCCGCTTGCCTGCGTCGTCGGCCGGGTGAGCCTTCCCGGCGAACACGAGCTGCACGGGACGCCGGGCGTCGGTGATCAGGTCGAGCAGACGCTCCTCCTGACGGAGAAGGAGGTCGGCCCGCTTGTAGGTCGCGAACCGCCGGGCGAAGCCTAGGGTGAGCACCTCGGGGTCGAGCAGCGGGCCGGAGGCGACGAGGTGACGCGCCTTGCCCCAGACCTCCCGCCAGCGCTGGCGCGCCTGTTCCGTGAGGAATCGGAAGCTCTGACGCTTGAGCTCCTGGTGCAGCCTCCAGACGCGTCCGTCGTCGATGTCGAGGACCTTATCCCAGAGCTCCGGCTCCTCCACACGGTGCGTCCACCACTCGCCCAGCTCCTCGTCGAGAAGCTCCTGGATCTCGGGGGCCATCCACGTCCACCGGTGGACGCCGTTCGTGACGTGCCCGATCGGGACGTCGCCCGCCGGACGGTCGTCCCACAGCTCGCGCCACATCTCCCTCGTGACGTGCCCGTGTCTCTCCGAGACGCCGTTGACGCCATGCGCCATCCGGATCGCCGTCGCGGTCATGTGGAAGCGATCGGCCCCCGTCTGCGGGGCGAAGCCGATCCTCATGAAGGCCTCGCGCTCCAGGCCGAGCGGCTCCCATACGTTGCCGAGGATCCGTTCGATCTGGCCGAGCGTGAAGTTGTCGTGACCCGCGGGTACCGGCGTGTGCGTGGTGAAGACGGAGTTGGCGCGCACATCGGCCACCGCCTCTTCGAACGAGCGCCCCTCCTCGACGAGGCGACCGGCGCGCTCGACCATCATGAAGGCGGCGTGTCCCTCGTTCGCGTGCCACACGCCCGGCTCGACGCCCAGCGCCTCCAGGACGCGCACGCCCCCCACGCCGAGAATCCACTCCTGTTTCAGGCGAAGCTCCTCTCCGGACTCGTACAGACGGTTCGTGAGCGCCCTGTCCTCCTCGGCGTTGACCGCCAGGTCGGAGTCCAGGAGGTAGATGGTCGATCTCCCGACCCGCATGGTCCAGACACCCAGCTGTACCGAGCGGCCCTCGAGCTCCACCGAGGCCAGTCCCTCGCCTTCCGGATCGTGCATCGGGGTGAGGGGCATCCGTTCCGGATCGAAGACCTCGTCCTCGCTGAGCTGCCATCCCTCAGCATCGAAGCTCTGGTCGAAATACCCCCTCGAGTAGAGCAGCCCGACCCCGATAAGCGGGATTCCGAGGTCCGAGGCGCTCTTCACGTGGTCGCCGGCGAGAATGCCCAGGCCACCCGAGTAGATCGGGATCGAGTCGTGCACCGCGAACTCGGCGCAGAAGTACGCGACCGGCCCCTCGGTGGCATCTGCGTGCCGCTGGCGGAACCAGGTGCCCTCGCTCGAGGCGAGCGCGTCCAACGCTCCTTTGACGCGGTCGTACAGGTCCACGAACTCGGGGTCGGCGGCGCAGCTTTCGAGGCGGGCCGGATCGACCTCCTGGAGGAGGCGAACCGGGTCGTCACGGGTCTGCGCCCAGAGCACCGGATCGACACGGGTGAACAGGTCTCGGGCGTCCCGATTCCAGGACCACGCGAGATTCATGGCGATCTCACCCAGCCCCTCGATGGGGGAGGGAAACGGAGGCATCCTGTCGAGCGCGGCAGTCATCGGGAGGCGCGAGGTGAGGGGATCGGACGGCGCGAAATCTGGCACGAAGCGTGCGTTCGCTGAACCCGTTGACACGATGCCGTAACACCCCTTCCCCCCGGGGTGTATTCGGGTACCATTTTTATAGCGATGTTTACGCGCGAGACGGGTCGAGGCCCGCCCCGCTTCTGGCAGTTTCGGTTCAACACACCACACCCAGGGCGCATCCGGCCCGGGAGAATAACATGGAAAAGCACCTGGACGCCTTCATCGAGGCACACCCTGACGGATGGGACCACCTCAACTGGCTCGAGCTGCTCGCCGACCTGGAGGAAGCGGGCTTCGACGTGTCCGACGCCGATACCATCGGATACGAGCTCGAGAACCGTCGCCTGGCCTGGGCGCTCCGTAACCGCGAGGTCCCGGGCCTGGGTCCGAAGCGGATCGACGCCGTCGTGGATCGCTTCGGGACACTCTGGAGCCTGCAGCATGCCGAAGTCGACGAGGTCGCGGAGATCAGGACGATCCCCGGAGCGCTGGCCGAGAAGGTCGTCGCCGCGATTCGGTAGCAGCACGCTGCACCGGGTCGAAACGACCCGGGTCTGACGAAGACGGCCCCCCGGATACCATCCGGGGGGCCATCTTTGCTTCCTGCCTCGTCACGATGTCACCGGGGCGCGCGGGTTTCCGGCCGAAGCCGGCCCGCTCGGGCTCACCCCTCCGGCAGCGGCTCCGGCGTCTCGCACTCGAAGCGGGGATCGAAGTGGAATCGGTTGTTCTTCCACGAAAAGGACCGATGGACCGCGAGCTGGAGGCCCACCACCGTGGTCGATCCTTCCGCCACGTCGAAGGGGCACACCGGGATGACGGCGGTCCACCCACCGCCAGGCGGCTCGATCGTGACCGTCGTGCCGTCTTCCGTCACCCCCTGCACCGCGGTCATCACCACGACGATCTGATCGTACGTGCCCGGCGGCAGGTCCCCGTCCGGCAGCGTGATCTCGCGTCCGGTCTCCATACGCATGACGTCCACCGTCACCGGGAGGTCCATGTCGACGTCGACCAGGACACCGTCGAAATTGCGGGCGAGGATGCTCGACAGCGTCACGTTCGCCGAGACGAAGAACGGGCCACGCGGCCGATCCCTGTCATCGTCATCCCGGTGGTCGTAGGCCGTCGCGGGAAACGTCGACGAGACGTCGCTACCCGTTTCGGCCTGGGCACCGGAAACCTGGTCTCCGACGAGCGCCGCGCTCGGAGCCGACGAGAGCACGAAGCGGACGCCGGCACCCTCGATGCCGGTGGGGTCTCCACACCCCGCCACACCGAGCGACAGCACCACCGTCAGGGCCAGCGCACCAACTCGAGAAGAAGCGTTCATGAGCGATACCTCGGTACTGGGGAAGCCGTTGGGCGCCTCAATCTAACCCCGAGCGCCACCCCCGACGGAGTGCTCGCGGGCCTGAAAGGCTTACCCTGAAGAACCGCAATTAGCGTGCCCGATGTCCCTCACCAGGGCCACGCCAGCTCGACCCCCGCGGAGACCAGCCGCAGCGTCGGGAGGGGCTCCGGCGGACCGTAGAATGCCGCGTCGACGAACGGCGTCACGTCGGGGCCGATCCACCCCCGAACATCCCAGCCCACGCCGAGGACTCCAGCCAGGTCCGCCGAGCTGCCGTCCTTCTCCCACGAGACTCCACCGCCGCCCTTCACGAAGACCGGCGCCTGAGTGGACGGGTAGAACCGCGCCGTCAGATAGAGGGAGAGGCGCTGCACCGTCAGGTCACGGTTGGACCCGTACCAGTAGGCCACCGTGAAGTCTCCGGCCACGCGCTCCCCGAACGGCCGGCCGGCTCGGAGCCACGCTCCCCCGCCGTTGACCCGCTCCACGCACTCGCCCGCAGCGCACAGCGAGCCCCAGTAGAAAGCCGGCCCGAACGACGCGGTCGAGGGTGCCTGCGCGACAGCCGGACGGACCGAAAGGATCAGCCCGGCGACCAGAAACGCGGCTCTCATGATCCCTCCTTCCTCGGGCCTCCGGAGGCTGGCGCGCCCACCACCCCGACGCACGACGGGGGCAGTGCTAAGACAAGGCTAGCCGAAGCCCACGCGAGTCGATGTCGGGAGACTCCCCGATGGGCGCGTGGCGAAAAAGCGACGTCAAGGCTCGGTCGCAGAAGAAGACGGCCCCCCGAATCGTAATCGGGGGGCCGTCATGACTGGCGTCGCGCCAGTGCCGGAGGAGGGACTTGAACCCCCGACACGCGGATTATGATTCCGCTGCTCTAACCAACTGAGCTACTCCGGCCAGGGCGAAAAAGCTCATCTTCGGCTGTTGCGAAGTCAACCGGTACTTCGCCTGTTGTCGAGGGTAGCCCTGGGAAGGCGAACGAATCGGACACCCCTCCGGAGGAGGAAGGACCCCATGGATCCCGCTGCTCTGCTCATTCCCGCGATCATGCTCGCAGGTGGCGCCATTCTCACGGGCGTGCGCGTCCTCTTCGAATACGAGCGCGGGGTCGTCTTCCGCCTCGGGAAGCTGACGCGTGCCAAGGGGCCCGGTCTGATCTTCCTCGTGCCGTTCGGCATCGACCGACTGCGGAAGATGGACCTGCGAATCGTCGCCCTCGACATCGCGCCTCAGGACACGATCACGAAGGACAACGTCTCGGTCCGCGTCAACGCGGTCGTCTACTTCCGCGTGGCGGACCCGACGAAGGCGGTCATCGAGATCGAGGACTACTACTTCGCCACCAGTCAACTGGCCCAGACGACGCTCCGCTCGGTGATCGGACAGTCGGAGCTCGACGAGCTGCTCGCCGAGCGTGAGCGGATCAACGAGGTCGTGCGTCGCATCATCGACGAAGGCACCGACCCGTGGGGCATCGAAGTCACGGGCGTGGAGATCAAGGACATCGACCTGCCGCAGGAGATGAAGCGGGCGATGGCCAAGCAGGCCGAGGCCGAGCGTGAGCGCCGCGCGAAGGTCATCAACGCGTCCGGCGAGTATCAGGCTTCTGCCAAGCTGGCCGAAGCTGCCGAGATCATCGAGCAGTTCCCGGTGGCGATGCAGCTGAGGTTCCTCCAGACGGTGACCGAGGTGGCGGTCGAGAACAACTCGACCACCCTCTTCCCGATCCCGATCGATCTGTTCGCGCCCTTCGTGAGAGAGTCGAAGCAGGCCTCCCCCGAAGCCCGGGCTCGGGCCCTCGCCGCGGCCACGGAGGCGATGGCGAGCTCGACCCTCTCCGGCTCGGGGAGCAGCGAGAGCCTGCCCGAGGGCTCGGCCGCCGAAGTCCTGACGAGCGCGGCGCGGCGAATGCTCTCGGATGCCGGGACGACCGACCCCGCCCGCGCGAAGGTGCCCGCGTCCGACGACGACGTCGGCACGGATTGATTCCCGAGAGGTGGGGGCGGTGCCGTCACGCGACGGCACCGCCCACCGCCTCATCGTTCCGGAGCGGGCTCCTGGGCGAGGTTCGGATCGGCTTCCGCGAACCGATAGAGCGTCTCTCCCTCCCGGATCATCCCGAAGTCCTCACGGGCGATCCGCTCGATGGTCGCCGCGTCGTTCTCCAGCGAGTCGGCCCAGGCCTCGAGCGAATCGATCTCGGCCTCGATCACACCGAGTCGCGCGCGCTCCACGTCGATCTGCGCACGCGTCGACCGGAGCTCGAAGACGGAGTACTCTCCCCCGAAGACCGCGAAGTAGATCGCGGCCGCGAGTAGGCCGGGGACGATGGCTCGGCTGAGACTCATGACTGGCTGGTGAAGAGGCTTCGCCCGGGATATCGGGCGGACGCACCGAGCTGCTCTTCGATGCGGAGGAGCTGGTTGTACTTGGCCACACGATCCGTCCGGCTCGCGCTGCCCGTCTTGATCTGGCCTGCGCCCGTCGCCACGGCCAGATCCGCGATCAGCGTGTCCTCGGTCTCACCGGAGCGGTGCGACACGACGCTGGCAAAACCGGCCTCTCGTGCGATGCGCATGGTCTCGAGGGTCTCCGTGAGCGTTCCGATCTGATTCACCTTGACGAGGATCGCGTTCGCCGCGCCGTCGCGGATCCCCTGCTCGAGGCGCTCCGCGTTCGTCACGAAGAGGTCGTCGCCGACGATCTGCACATCGGCCCCGATCGCCTCGGTGATCGCCTTCCAGCCGTGCCAGTCGTTCTCGTCGAGCGGGTCCTCGAGCGAACGGATGGGGTACTTTGCAACCCAGTCGCGCCAGAATTCAACCATTCCATTCGCGTCGCGCCGCTCGCCGCCGGACCAGTGGAAGACGTACTCGCCGTCTTCGAAGAACTCGGTCGCAGCAGCATCCAGCGTGAGCACCACGTCCTCACCGGGCCGATAGCCGGCCTTCTCGATGGCCTTGAGAACGACCTCGACGGCTTCTTCATTGCTCGCCAGGTCGGGCGCGAATCCTCCCTCGTCGCCGACGGCCGTGTTCTTGCCCTGGTCGGAGAGGACCTTCTTCAGGTGGTGGAAGATCTCCACACCCATCCGTAGCCCCTCGGAGAAGCTCTCCGCCCCGACCGGCATCACCATGAACTCCTGGATGTCGACGTTGTTGGGCGCGTGGGCCCCGCCGTTGAGGATGTTCATCATCGGCACCGGCAGCGTATCGGGCTCACCGCCCTGCGCCAGATAGCGCCAGAGCGGCATGTGATTCTCGAGCGCCGCCGCCCGCGCGCTGGCCATCGAGACCGCGAGAATGGCGTTGGCGCCGAGATTCCGCTTGTTGGGGGAGCCGTCGAGCTCCAGCATGGTCCGGTCGATGTCGAGCTGTTCTCGTGCCTCGAAGCCTCGGATCGCGGACGCGATCTTCTCGTTGATGTTCCGGACCGCCCCGAGCACCCCCTTGCCGAGATATCGGGAACGGTCTCCGTCACGGAGCTCGACGGCCTCGTGGGCTCCGGTCGAGGCCCCGGAGGGGACGGCCGCCCGGCCCCTCACACCGGTCTCGAGAGTCACCTCCGCCTCCACGGTGGGGTTTCCACGAGAGTCCAGGATCTCTCGTCCACGTACGTCGACGATCGCCGACACGGCTCCTCCTATGCTGGTTCGTTGAGTGTTGGATGTTTCTGTTGAAGAGCGGCCAGCGCGTGCCAGGCCCGTTCCGTCAGGTTGTTGCGGTCCTCGGCGCCGAGCCCCTCTACGTCGATGGGACGGCCGAACCGCACGGTGATGGTACCGGGCCGGATGCGAAGCGAGCCCTTCGGCATGACGTCGCGCGACCCGGAGATCGCAGCCGGGACGATCTCCACCCCCGACTGGATGGCCAGAACGAACGCGCCTTTCTTGAAGGGCTGCAGGTTGCCGTCCGGTGACCGCGTACCCTCCGGAAACATGATGACGGTCGGGCGTTCTTCCTCCAGCCGTCGGCGCGCAGCTTCGAGCGACTGGATCGCCGCGTTTCGATCCTGCCGGTCGATGAAGATCTGGCCGCACGCGGCCGCCGCGCGCCCGAACAGCGGCACGTCCGCGAGCTCCCGCTTGGCCACGAAGACCCAGCGCCCCGGGAGGTGACCGGACAGGGCCAGCACGTCGAACCACGACACGTGGTTCGCGACCAGGATCTGGGGGCGCCCGGCGTCGATGACCGACGCATTCTCGAAGACCACCTTCACGCCGGAGACGCGCAGGATGAGCCTCGACCAGCGGCGGGGGGCCTCCCGGAAGATCTCGGCTCCGGGAGGTGTGCCGCGATAGGCGTGCCAGAGGACGCGCAGACCGTACCACAGCGTAGCGGGGACGACCACCAGGACGACGAGAACCAGCCGGAACATCAGGCGCCCGCCCCCTCCCAGTGGTCGTAGCCTCCCCGGGTCGGCCGCGCCCTGGAGCCGTCGGAGGCCTGGAGCCAGACTCCGTCACCCTCCTCCACGGTTCCGACGCGCGTCACGGGAATCCCGAACAGCTTCTCGAACTCGGTCGTGTCCACGGCGTCCGGATCGGTCACGAAGCACAGCTCGTAGTCTTCACCGCCGTGTAGCGCGGCGTCCAGCGCCTCGTCCGCGCCGAGCGCCTGGACCGCCTCGGGCGCCACCGGTACGCGCTCCAGCTCCAGCGTGATGGAGACGCCCGAGGCCGCGGCGAGGTGACCGGCGTCGCCCACCAGACCGTCGGACACGTCGATCATCGCATCGACCACTTCGCGCTCCACCAGGCAACGCGCCTCGTCGACGCGGGCACGGGGGTGAGCGAAGGCCGCGCGCAGTCCCGGGGAGGGCACCCGATCCGACGTCCACATCCGCACGGCCGACGCGCTCGCGCCCAGCACACCGGTGACCCACACGTGGTCTCCCGGCTCGGCGCCGCTGCGCTGCACGGGCCACGCCGTGCACCCGACGGCGGTGATATCCAGGAAGAGCGGCCCCGGGGAGCGCGACACGTCGCCACCCACGACCACCGCTCCGTGCCCCTCCGCGGCTGCGCGAACTCCCGCGTTCACGGCCTCGAGATCGACGGCTCCGCCGCGAGGCGCCGCGAGCGAAAGGAGAAGGGCCACGGGAGACGAACCCATCGCCGCCAGATCGGAGAGCCCGGCCACGGCCGCCCGGTACCCGATCTCGTGGTCTTCCAGCCACTCCCGTCGAAAGTGCACGTCCTCGACGGAGAGATCCGTGCTCACGACCCACCCGTCCCGAAAGACCGCGGCATCGTCCCCGGGGCCGAGCATGACGTCGGCCGGGAGCGGCCCCGATCCCTCGGTGAACCTGCGAATCAGGTCGAACTCCGCCCCCCCTCCGAGGCGTACGACACGTCCCATCCTCACCTCCAGCCGGCCAGCCCCCGCGGGGCTCCGCGGGCGGCACCGGAAGACTCAGCGCGCAGGGTCGGCATCGAACACCACGAAAGGAAGATCCAGGTCACTCACCGCGTCCGCCGTCTCGCCCGACGCATCCGGCAGATGCTCCACCACGTCCGAAGGGGTGAGACCCGGCCCCCTCTTCGCGAGTGCGGCGGCGCGTCCCGAAAGATAGAGGGCAAGGCCCCCGGCCGTATGGGGGTCCACGCCCTGCGCGACCGTGGCGGCGCAGACGCCCGTGAGCGCGTCACCCATCCCCGCGACCGCGAGGTCCGACGAGCTCTGCGTGTCGACCAGGACCGGCCGTCCCGGCGCACCCACCAACGAGGGCGCGCCCTTGAAGAGCACCGAGCACCCGAATCGCTCCACCGCCCGGGCGAGCAGAGCCGTACGCGCAGAGGGCGCGGTCTCGTCTTCCTCCGTCCCGGCCTCGGCGGCATCCACGGCTCGCGGACCGAGCAGTCTCGCCATCTCTCCGGGGTGCGGCGTGATCAGCACCGGGCGCACCGCGGAGCGTTCGGCGAGGTCGATCACCCCTTCGGCGGCCAGATTGAGGGCGTCGGCATCGAGCACCATGGTGGCCGACCCGACCGCGGCGACGCGGCGCAGCAGGTCGCGGGCCGTGCTGTCCCGTCCAAGCCCCGGCCCGACGGCCACCGCATCGCTCTCGGCGATGGCGGCCTCGACCGCTCCTTCCTCCCCTCCGACGTGGATCGCCTCGGGAAGTGCCGCCTGCACGATCGATCGGTTCTCCTCGGGCGTACAGACACGAACCAGCCCCGCCCCGGCTCGGAAGGCCGACCGGGCGGCGAGGACGACCGCGCCGGCCATCCCCACCGTCCCGCCCACGACGAGCACCCGGCCGACTCGGTTCTTGTGCGTGTCCGAGTCCCGCGCCGGGAGGCGGTGCCGGGCCCACGCGGGGGTCACGACCAACCCGCTGGCGTCCGATGCCGTGAGGGGTGGGAAGCCGATCTCCAGGGTGACGTGCCGACCCACGAGCGCGCGGGCCGGGTGCAGGAGCGCGCCCAGCTTGGGCGCGCCGAACGACACCGTGGCCGCTGCGCGCACCACGGCGCCCGGAACATCGCCCGTCGTGGCGTCCACGCCCGACGGCACGTCGAGGGCGAAGACCGGCACTCCGCTCCCGTTGAGGCGCTCGATCGCGGCGGCCTGTCGCTCGCGGGGCGCTCCTTGCACCCCGGTGCCCAGGATCCCGTCCACGACCACGTCCGTCCCGGCCCAGATGCTCGCCCAGGCGTCGTCATCCAGATCGGAGTCCCGATCGACACGGATCGGCCAGCCGTGGAGCAGGGGATCGTCGACGTCCCGGTCCGCCACCAGCACCGCCCTGGCTTCGATGCCCCAGGCCGCGAGCGTGCGGAGCGCCACGAGCGCGTCCCCTCCGTTGTTGCCGGAGCCGACGACGCCGACCACACGGGCAGGATCGAAGAGCCGCACGAGAAGCTGAGCCGCGCCCCGGCCCGCGTTCTCCATCAGCACCGGTTGTGGGACGCCCACCTGCCGGATGGCGTGCCGGTCGAAGTCGGCGGCCTCCGCTCCGGTCTGCGCCCACACGTCAGCGCGCGCGAACGGGCGGAGATCGGGGGGCGACTCGTTCATCGAGATCTCGGCGGAATCGCGGGGAGGCGCGATGCCGAGGCGCAGAGCGCGCTACTTGTAGGACTGTCCGATCTGGCGACCGAGGGTGATCTCACCGTTGTCGATCCGCAGGTTGAATCCGCATTCCGGATTCGAGCAGACCCAGGCCTTGTACCGGATCGGTGCTCCGTCCCTGCCGTAGTCCGAAAGCGGCAGCAGAAGGCCGCCGTCGCACTTCTGGCAGCGCGGAAACCCGCTTTCTTCCACCATGTCCATCCCCTCCCCTTGCGTCGTGACGGCTCGCGCCGTCGATGTGCCCGATGATCGGGCGTGTCTTGGATGTGCGGCCCGCTTTCGCGGGCCCCTGCTTCAGGTCAGCGAGCCCCAGGGATAGTTCGTCTCGAACGCCTCCTCGAAGTCGAAGAGATCCTGGAAGTCCTCGGGGCGGTCGTCGTCCTCCTTCACGAGGAGGCCCTGCTCGACCATCGCGAACACGACCCGACCGACATCCTCGGTTCCGTGGATTCCCCAGTGCTCCAGCACGGCTTTGGCGAGAAGTCCGTACCGACCGATTGCCAGCTCCCGAACGCCCTCGGTGAGCTCGCGCCCCGAGATGTGCCGGGGCTCCTCGAGAGACTGGATGACCGACTGCAACGCCATCATGACGAAGCCGTAACACCGCGTGTGGAAGCGCGGGTTCCGCTCCTGGAGCTGATCCAGGATCTCTTCTTGGAACTGCAATTCGGTCATGGTTGAAATGTGCGGCACACCGGGGACCTCCGCTACCCTCCGCGGACGGACCCGGATGGTACGTCCGGAATGCCCGTTCGGCACCCCTTCGTTACGTGCCCACGAGCTCGTGAAAGAGCGGGAAGGAGGAGCCGAGCTCACGCACCTCGTGCCGCACGACATCGAGCTTCTGCGCGTCGCGGGGCGCCTCGAGCACCCGGGCGATCCAGTCCGCGATGCGGGACATTTCGGGCTCCCTCATGCCCCGCGAGGTCAGTGCCGGGGTTCCGATGCGAAGCCCCGACGTCACGAACGGCGAGCGGGTCTCCGCGGGGACCGTGTTCTTGTTGACCGTGATTCCGGCCGACTCCAGCGCCTCTTCCGCTTCCTTCCCCGTCAGCTCCTCGTGGCTTCCTCGCAGATCGACGAGAAGCAGGTGGTTGTCCGTCCCACCGCTGACCAGCTGGAAGCCGTGCTCTGAGAGTCGATCCCCGAGCGCCCGGGCGTTCGCGACCACCTGACCCGCGTAGAGTTCGAACTCGGGCGCGAGCGCCTCCCGAAGCGCGACGGCCTTCGCGGCAACGACATGCATGAGCGGTCCGCCCTGCATGAACGGGAACACGGCCTTGTCGATACCGGTGGCGTGCTCCTCGCGACAGAGGATCATCCCTCCGCGAGGCCCCCGCAGCGTCTTGTGCGTCGTGGTCGTCACGACGTC
>Ga0209536_100001897_pt1 | contig 34267 bp, 27 predicted proteins | sample DeeMarSeWOR28_12_FD_187461 | JGI IMG/M metagenome (GOLD analysis project Ga0209536, IMG submission 187461) | Marine sediment microbial communities from White Oak River estuary, North Carolina - WOR-2-8_12 (SPAdes) (version 2) | ecosystem: Environmental > Aquatic > Marine > Intertidal zone >...
CCTGCGGGCCGTGCACGGCGGAAGCCGATGCGTGGCTTGCCGTGTATCGTCGGCTCGGCGAGCTCGAGCGCTTCGCGCCCGCCGAGGGATTCGCGGATCGGGTGATGTCGGCGATCGAGCTGCCGCAGCGGGCCCCGTTGCTGACCCGGCTCAAGGCACGTGCGGCCGCTCTGGTCGGAGCCTCGAAGCCGGAGCACGTGCCTGGCGGAGTCCTTCAGGACTTCGTCGACGGCGTGCTCCCGGCCCGCGCGGTGGCGCGCGTCGAAGCGCACCTCGGCTCGTGCGCGGGATGCACCTCGGAGCTGCAGGCATGGCAGTCGGTTGCGGCGCGGCTCGACACGCTCGAGCGCCTGTCGCCGCGGGAGGGCTTCGCAGACGGGGTGATGCACGCGTTCCTGGCACGGAGAAAGGCCCGCGCGGTCGTCCCGGTGTCGATTCCCGCACGCCTGGCAGCCGCAGCGCGGCAGCTGGTCCCCCAGAGCCGAGAGGCCTGGGCTGCCCTCTCGGGCGTCGCCGTCACCCCGGCTGTGATCGCCGGCCTCGTGGCCTGGGCCGTCTTCTCGCATCCGACCCTGACGATGGGGTCGCTCGCGTCGTTCCTCTTCTGGCAGCTCGCCGACGTGAGCATGGCTCTCTTCGGCGGCCTCACCTCGACCCTCGCCCAGAGCGTGGATCTCCTGGGAGCCCGCTCCCTTCTCCGCGCTGCCGCGGCCGCACCGATGATGGTGGCCGTGGGGGTGCTCGGCTACTCGATGCTGTGCGCGCTCGCTCTGCGCGTGCTCTACAAGAACCTCTTCGTGAACCGGTCCCTGCGTGACCGTTATGCACATGTATCAGCTACTTCGTAAGGCCGTCCCGGCCCTGGCCCTGATCGCCCTCGCCCTGCCGGCGAGCGCCGACGCACAACTCCGTGCGATCGTCTCGAAGAACGTGTCGGCATCCTCGTCCGGCGCGACGCTCGAGCTCGAGTTCTCGGATGACGGAACGCTCCGCATCGCACTCGAGGACGGGGACGTCCTCGTCGACGGGGATGCCGTGGCGTCGTACGCGCCGGGAGACGCTCTCGAGGTCGAGTGGCGGTCACTGCTCGGGCAGGCGATGACGCTCGAGAACGGTGCGCTCGCCGAAATGCTGGTGGAGTGGAGTGCTCCGGCGTCCATCGAAGGCGCGGAGGCCGAAGCCGGTCTCCGAATCGACCAGGCGCTGGAGGAGGCGCTACGGGATACGAACGCGCGGGTCTCGTCGGACGAGGGTGAGATCACCCTGTCGATCGGCGAGCAGGGCTCGCTGGTCCAGCTGCTGGTGAACTCCATGGGCCGCCTCGGCGTGCTCGAGGAGGCGCTCGAAGGACTGGACGAGAACTTCCGCGTACACGTCGACGAAGACGTGACCATCGAGGAAGGGACGACGGTCGAGGGCACCGTCGTGGTGATCGGCGGGACGCTTCGGGTCGAAGGCACGATCGAAGGAGACGCGGTGGTCGTGGACGGCGCCGTGGACGTCCGGGATCGAGGCCGCGTCGACGGCGAGGTGAGAATCGCCGATGCGCGGATCGTCCGGAACAGCGGTGAGGTGCGGGGCGGGATCGTCGACGTCCTGGAGCAGGAGCGTGATTTCGAGTCCCGCCTCCGGGACGAGCTCCGAGAGGAGATCCGGGACGAGGTCCGCAGGGATCTCCGCAACGAGATTCGCAACGTCGCCCGCTTCGACGACGACGAGTCGTTCTCCATCATGTCACCGATTCGTCCGGTCATCCGCGGCGTCGGCGGCGTGGTCGAGAAGCTCATCATGGTGTTCGTCCTCGGCCTGCTCGGAGCCGGCTTCCTCGCGTTCGCCGGGGAGAACATGGATGCGATCGCGGAGACCGCCCGACGGTCGCCGGGGCGCTCGGCGATGGTCGGTCTCGCCGGCAGCTTCCTCCTCGTTCCGGTGTGGCTGCTCGGAGCCGTCGCGCTCGTCGTGTCGATCATCGGGATCCCGGTCGCCATCGCATGGGTTCCGCTCTTCCCGCTCGCCGCGGGGCTCGCGGCGCTGCTGGGATACGTGACAGTGGCCCGCAATGCCGGCGAATGGCTCGCGGACAGCGGCTTCCCGTGGACGGGATGGATTCGGAAGACGAACCCCGTGTTCACGCTCGTCGGTGGGCTTCTCGGCCTCTCGGCGGCGTTCCTCGCTGCCCACGTGATCTCGATCGCGCCGTTCCTGGGATTCCTGAGTGGGCTGCTCTTCGCGGTCGGCGTGATGATCACCCTGGTGGCTGCACAGATCGGCTTCGGAGCCGTGCTGCTGACCAGGGCGGGAAGACGCAGGGAGTACTACGGCTCCTACGACGCCGACGCGGCGTGGGAGGCGGCGATGAACGTGGACGTGGGCGAGGGTTCCGACACGAGCTCGAAGGACGAGGTGTGAGGAAGATGATGCGTAAGGGATGGGGAGCGGTGGCCCTGGTCGCCGCGCTGGTACCGGGCGCGCTGAGTGCCCAGAGCTGGAAGACCGTCACCATGTCGCGCCAGCTGGAAGACAACGACGAGGTTCGCGTCTTCGTCGAGTACGGCGCGGGCCACTTCACCGTCCGCTCCGTCGACGAGGGGCTGCTCTACCGGATGAATCTCCGGTACGACGAGGACAAGTTCGAGCCCGTGGCCGACTTCTCCGGGGACAGGCTTCACCTCGGCGTGGAGACGATCGGGAGCGGGATCAACCTCAAAGGCCGCGAAGCCGGAGAGATGGAGCTCGAGCTCGCCCGGGGCATCCCGATCGACCTCGATCTGGAATTCGGCGCGGTGAAGGCCGACATCGATCTCGGCGGCCTCGCGCTCACCGACCTCGACCTGAGCACGGGTGCCTCGGAATCCACCGTCGACATCTCCGAGCCGAACCCGCTCGGGATGGGGACGGCGAAGTTCGAGGCCGGCGCGTCGGAGTTCACCTTACGGCACCTCGGAAACCTCAACGCGGAGCGCATCGAGGTCGACGCCGGGGTGGGCTCGATCACGCTGGGCCTCGACGGGGAATGGCAGGCCGACGCCGAGCTGAACATCGACATCGGACTGGGCTCCCTCGAGCTTCTCGTGCCCGAGGGCCTCGGAATTCAATTGCGCAAGGACAGCTTCCTCGCCTCTCTTGATTCAGAGGGGCTCATCAAGCGCGGGGACGTGTATGAGTCCCTCGACTTCGAGGAGGCCGAGCATCGGGTCGTCGTCGACCTGGATGCGGCCTTCGGAAGCATCAAGGTCGTCTGGATCCGCTGACCCGGACGCGGAAGAACGGAGGAATCGATGATCGGATCACTGCTCACATTCTTCGCCGTGGGGCTCGCGACGATCATCGTCGCCGGAGTCGTCCTGGGCGTGGTGGGCGTCGTCTTCTCCCTGACCTTCGGGCTCGCCACGTTCCTTCTCTTCAAGGTCGCGCCGATCCTTCTCGTCGGCTGGGTCGTGGTGAAGGTCTTCGAGAAGACGAAGCGGGGAAATTCGCTGTCCGACGCGGATCGCCGCTGGCTCGAAGGCGAGTGAGCCCCGCCGCGGGCGCCTAGACGGGGGCCGAAACCCCCTCTTCGACAGCAGACGTCACCGCCGACAGCGCCTCGGCTGCCGGGGAATCCGGCGCGGAGACGACCGTGGGGGCCCCCGCGTCGCCCGACTGAGCCACGGCGGGGTCCAGCGGAACGCGGCCCAGGAAGGGGACGTCCATCTCCTTTGCCAGGGCCTCTCCCCCGCCCCGCCCGAAGACGTCGACGACGTCTCCGCACTTCGGGCACGCGAGTCCGCTCATGTTCTCCACGATGCCGAGGACCCGGGTGTTGACCCGCTCGAACATCCTGATGCCCCGCCGTACGTCGCCAGTCGCGACCTGCTGCGGCGTGGTGACCATGACGGCGCCGTCGAGATCGATCGTCTGCACCAGTGACAGCTGGGCATCTCCCGTGCCGGGTGGCATGTCGACCACCATGACGTCGAGCTCTCCCCAGTCCACCTGCTCGAGGAACTGCTTGAGGATCCCCGAGATCAGCGGGCCCCGCATGATCGCGGGCTGATCTTCGTCCAGGAGGAAGCCGAGGCTCATGAGCTTCACGCCATGCGCCTCGATCGGCTCGATCATCTCGCGGCCCTTTTCCCCGGTAACACTGGGTCGCCGGTGCACCCCGAACATCAGCGGGATGTTGGGTCCGTAGATGTCGGCGTCGACGAGTCCGACCGAATGGCCCCGTTTCGCCAGCGCCGCCGCCAGGTTGGCCGCGACCATGGACTTGCCGACCCCGCCCTTGCCCGAGCTCACCGCGATCACGTGCCGCACCCCCGTGAGGAGACCCGGCTGCGGCGTCGGAGCCGGGACGGAGCCCGGCTCCAGACCGCCGCCGGTCCGTGATCCGCCCGCGGCCATCTGCGGCAGCTGGACGTTGATCTTGACGCCGGAGATTCCGGGAATCCCCTCGACCACCGTCCTGGCCTCCTTCACCAGGTCGCCGGAGTCCTGCGGCTGCAGCAGGAACTGGAAGCGGGCATTGCCCTCGTCGTCCACCTCGAGGTTCTGCACGTGCCCTCCCGCCACGAGGTCGCGCCCGGTTTCGGGATGCTTGATGCGCGCCAGGGCGGCCATGACGGAGCGACGCAGGTCTTCGGAGCTCATGGGTGTCTCGAGCGTTGAGGCGGGCGGACGGTGGAGGGCCTTCGACCGCTGCGCAGGGAGGTCTCGCGAGGGCAGACGGGCCCTGAAAAACGCGGCGAACCGTACCCGAGCACAAGGGGGCGGTTCCTGCATCCGGCCCGCCCCCCGAGAGCGGTTGCGTCGCCCCCCGGGCCTTTTCGAGATTCTTCCGTACGGATCCGCGCGAGCGGGTCCAATCCCCGCCCCTCGAACACCCCGCCAACGTTCATGAACGGCATCCCCGCCACACCCACGCCCGTCAACGAACCCGTACGCACCTACGCCCCCGGCACGCCCGAGCGCGCCAGCCTGAAGGCCGAGCTGGAAGCACAGTCTTCCCAGGTCGTCGAGATTCCGCTGATCATCGGTGGACAGGAGGTCCGCACCGGCGACACCTTCGACGTCGTCATGCCGCATGATCACGGGCACGTCCTGGCACGGGCCCACAAGGCCGGCCCGGCGGAGGTGAACCGGGCGATCGACGCCGCGAACGCCGCGCACCGTGAGTGGTCGAAGATGCCGTGGGAAGACCGCGTGGCGGTCTTCCTCAAGGTGGCCGAGCTGCTCGCCGGGCCGTGGCGGGATAGGCTCAACGCGGCGACGATGCTCGGTCAGAGCAAGAACGCCTATCAGGCGGAGATCGATTCGGCCTGCGAGATCATCGACTTCTTCCGCTTCGGCGCGCACTTCGCCCAGTGCATCTACGAGAGGCAGCCGATCTCCGAGCCCGGGATATGGAATCGCTCGGAGTATCGCGCCCTGGAGGGCTTCGTCTACGCGGTGAGTCCGTTCAACTTCACGGCGATCGGAGCCAACCTGCCCGGGACTCCGGCGATGATGGGCAACGTCGTGGTGTGGAAGCCCGCGCATTCGGCGATGCTCTCGAACTACTACGTGATGAAGCTTTTCGAGGAGGCCGGTCTTCCCCCGGGCGTGATCAACATGGTGGCGGGCGATCCCGTCGCGATCACGGCCAGCGTGATGAAGCAGCCGACCTTCGCGGGGGTCCACTTCACAGGCTCCACGGGCGTCTTCCAGAGCTTCTGGAAGACGATCGGCGACAACATCCGGTCGTACCGCTCCTACCCGCGCATCGTGGGCGAGACGGGCGGCAAGGACTTCATCGTCGCTCACCCGTCCGCGGATCCGGTGACCGTGAGGACGGCCATCGTCCGCGGGGCCTTCGAGTACCAGGGGCAGAAGTGCAGCGCGGCATCGCGGGCCTACATCCCCGCCAGCATGTGGGAGGAGCTGAAGGGGCCCCTCGCCGAGGAGACGGCCTCGCTGACCATGGGCGACGTGCGCGACTTCTCGAACTTCGTAAACGCGGTCATCGACCAGAAGGCGTTCGACAAGATCCGGACGTACATCGAGGATGCCAGGGCTTCGGATGATGCCGAGATCCTCGTCGGGGGTGAGTGCGACGACTCCCAAGGCTGGTTCGTCCGCCCCACGATCATCGTCGCCAGGACGCCGGACTACGTCTCGATGTGCGAGGAGATCTTCGGCCCGGTGATGACGGTGTACGTCTACGACGACGAAGCCTGGGAAGAGACGCTGGATCTGGTCGACGCCACGTCACCGTATGCCCTGACGGGGGCAATCTTCGCGAAGGATCGCCGCACGATCCGGGCTGCGACCGATCGCCTGGAGCAGGCGGCCGGCAACTTCTACGTCAACGACAAGCCGACGGGCGCCGTCGTCGGCCAGCAGCCCTTCGGTGGCTCGCGGGCGTCCGGCACCAACGACAAGGCGGGCTCCATGATGAACCTCATGCGCTGGGTGAGCGCGCGCTCGATCAAGGAGAACTTCGTTCCGCCCACGGACTACCGGTATCCGTTCCTGGACGAGGCGTGATCCGCCGGCGCCCGTGATCGTCAGCCGAGCGCTTGGTCGAAATCCGCGATCAGGTCTTCGACGTTCTCGATTCCCACACTGAGCCGGACGAAGCCGTCCGGGATCCCCTGGGCCTCACGCTGCTCGGCCGTGAGGCCCGCGTGCGACGTCCAGCGTGGCTGGGACACGAGCGTCTCGACCCCACCCAGGCTGGGAGCGGCGGCCGCCAGCTGGAGCCGGTGCATGAACCGGTCGGCGGCTTCGCCCCCGCCCTTCAGGACGACGCTCACCATTCCGCCGAAGCCGTCCAGCAGCTCCCGAGCGAGCTCGTGGTCCGGGTGGGAGGGCAAGCCGGGATAGATCGCGCGCTCGACCTCGGAATGGGCCTCGAGCCAGCGGGCGATCCGCATCGCGTTCTCGTTGTGCCGACGCATCCGGGCGTCCAGAGTTCGAAGTCCCCGGTCCAGGAGCCAGGCGGTATGCGGGTCCAGAGCGGGCCCGTACAGGCGCGACATCCGCATCACCGATTCGATGAACGGACCGGTGCCCGAGACCGCCCCGGCGATCACGTCCGAATGCCCACTCAGGTACTTCGTCGCGCTTTGGATCACCACGTCGATTCCGACGGAGAGCGCCCGGAAGTTGACGGGAGACGCGAACGTGGCATCACACATGACGGTCAGCCCACGCTCGCGCGCCAGCGCCACGATCGGGCGCGGGTCGAGAATCCGTAGCGTCGGATTGGTCGGGAGCTCCACGAAGACGACCTTCGTTTCCGTCCGAAACGCCGCCTCCCAGTCGCCACGATCGGGGTCCACGAAGGACGTCTCGATCCCCCGGCGCGGCAGCTCGCTCGCCAGAAGCTGGTACGTCGCGCCGTACAGTCGCGACGACGCGACCACGTGGTCGCCTGCATCGAGCACCGACAGGAGCGACATCGCCGTGGCGCCCATGCCGCTGCCTAGCGCCACCGCGGCTTCGGCTCCCTCGAGCGCGGCGATCTTGCGCCCCACCTGCAGCTGGTTCGGATTGTTGCCGTAGCGGCTGTACAGCAGCTCGCCGTCCTCCGGTGTGGACCAGTAGAAGGTGGCGCTCTGGACGACGGGCGACACGACCGGGGCGCCGGGCCCGGGACGGGGATCCGTGCCGTGGACACCGAGGGTGCCCGGGCCGGGCCGACGTTCTTTCGATACGCTCATGGGTCCTGGGTCAGAGAAGGTTGTGCACGAGTCGGCTAAGCGCGGTCACGCGGCCCGACCGGGGCCCCCTGAACGCCAGGCCGCGCAGGACCAGGTTCGCGAGGGCTTCGCGGTCCGCCGGATCGGGAAGGATGCGCTCCATCTCCTCCTCACCGATCGTGCCCCGCTCCTCCAGAACGGTCCAGACGCGGGCCTCGGCGTCCGAGTGCTCCCCCGCGACCGCGAAGATCCCCGGGTGCGATTCGACGACCGCGGCGAGCCCCTGCCTGCGGAGCACCGTCTCGATCTGGTCGCGGTGCGGCTCGTGGACCCCCCGGAACACGAAGAACGCATCCGGCTCCTCCTCGTCCAGGTACTGCTGGACGAGCTTGGCCACGACCTCGTCCGCGCACGAGAAGTCGATGATCGCGACCTCCGAGAAGTCGATGAGGGACAGCGAGACCGACCCCGCCCCGATCAGCTGCATCTCGATGGCCGCACGCACTGCGCGTCCGGTCGGACGGGTCACGAGGCTGGAGTAGAGAGACGTCACGCTCTTGCGGACGTCTCCGAGCACCTCTCCCAGGACCTCGCTGACGTCGATCGAGATCGGCCCGTGCGGAAGCTCCCTCATCCGTGCCCGTCTCCCGTCTCGGGCCCCTGCGCCTTCGCCGGGAGCACGATGCTGATCTGCGCGCCGGGAAGCGGGGCCAGGCCATCCACCAGCGGCGGCGTGTCGTCCCACTCGGGCACCTGCCCGATCCGCGCGGTGCCACTGCGGATCGTGATCGCACCGTCCCAGCGCCGGACCTGCCGTCGGATCTGCTGGATCCCCTGGCCCCTCCCCGAGTCCGGGAAGCGCGTGAGACCGTGCAGGAAGGCCGCCTCGAGAGCGGTGGTGTCGCCCCACCGGTCCCCGTATCGGGCCGAGTGCTCGCCCGCGAGCGACCCGCGGAAGCCCCGCCCCACGTCCATCACGGAGATGACCACCACATACCGCCCGAGCCTCCTGGCCCAGTTGTAAGCCTGAGCCGCGACCCAGCCCGGGGCCCCGGCGTGCTCGATGATGTTCTGACACAGCTCCGAGAGCATCACCGAGAACTGGACGGCGGCAGAGGCCGGGTAGCCCAGCTTGGACGAGAGGATCATCCCGGCCTGGCCCTGAACCCGATCGACGACCGAGTGAACGTCCGCGTTCGATGCCACCGAGGTGATCTCGAGGAGCACGTCCGAGCGGCCCCCGTGACCGCGACGGGTCGGTGGATCGAACTCGAAGATGCCGTGGGCGGCCTCGAAAAAGCCCATCCGGGCGAGATAGCCCGTCACGTCGTGACTTTCGGGCAAGCCGAGCCGAGGCAGGTGGGTCTGCTCTCGTCCGGCGATCGTCCCCGCCACGAGCAGCCCGACCATCCCGTCGGGATCGACCCATCGCAGGTGCCGCGCATCGAAGAGGCTCCTCTGACCCATGCGGCCGAAGACATCGTCGAAGAAGCCGTCGATCGACCGATGATCCAGCGACCCGGGTACGTCGATGACGTTCAGAGCGATACCTCGTGGGTAAGAATGTCGTAGAGACCCTCGGCACCCCGATGCGTCACGTTCCGCTCGGCGAATCCGGTGGCGAAGCGCGCGGCGACGTCGACGGCGTCGCCAGCGAGAAGCCGCGCGAAGAATGCCGCGCCCCAGACGTCCCCGCACCCCGTGGGATCACCCTGCCGCGGCACACGGATGGTAACGCTTCCGGTCACCGTGCGCGCCCCGGCTTCGCCCTCCCCCCTGCGCGTGGCCCAGACGGCCCCCCGCGCCCCGAGCGTCACGACGACGGTCCGCGGATCTGCCCCCAGCGCGTCGCGGGCGAAGGTCTCCGGATCGGCGCCCGAGGACGACGCCAGCCCCGCCTCGGACTCGTTCAGCTGGATCACGTCGAAACACGAGATCCACGCACCGGCATCGTCCAGAGGCCGCGGCACGCGGGTACCGTCCGGCTCGACGCCCAGGAAGAGGGAGTGCAGGTCCCCGAACAGAGGGCCGTCGAACGCGGCCCGCAGGGATCGACAGGTGCGCAGATCGAGCTCCTGCCCCGAGATGAAGTTCACGAGCAGGGCGTCGCAGCGGTGCACGAGGGGCTCGAGCTCCGGCCAGCCCCACGACGGAACCCCTCCGCTGAGGCGCTCCGTCCGCTCGGCGCGGTCCCGGTACAGGAGGTCGACGCGGTTGTTCGGCTCCGGCACGACGGTCACGCAGGAGCCGTCGACACGGGGGATGCCCTCGAAGTATCGCAACGCCTCGGGAGCCAGATCGGCTCCGACCTTGACGATCGGAAGGACGGCCCAGCCGGGGTCGAGGGACGCTGCCGCGGACGAGACGGCGTACGCCATCCCACCCCAGGCCTCGATGGCCGCAGCGCCTCCGGCCGGCACGATGCGGTCCCAGACGAGCGTCCCGAGCACACCCAGCCTGCTGGTCAGCGGCGTCGCTCCATCACGAAGACGCCCGCCGCACCGATGACTCCGGCGGTGTCGGGCAGCGCACCGGGAACGATGGCACAGGCGTTGACCGCGCTCCGGAACGCCCTCCGGCGCACCTCCGAGCGGAGCGGCTCGAACAGATGCTCGCCGGCCCGGGTCACGCCCCCCACCACGACGATCATCTCGGGATTGAAGAGATTCACGAGGTTGGCCAGACCGACCGCGAGGAGTCGGGCGGTCTCGGTCATGACGTCCTGCGCGAATGCGTCACCCAGGGTCAGCGCCTCGTAGACGGTCGCGGCAGTCAGCGTCTCGAGGTCGTCCACCAGCTCCGGGAGAATGGACGCGTGGCCCTCCCGCAGGCCCTCGCGGGCCCGAGCGGCGATGGCCGGACCCGAGGCGTACGCCTCGAGGCATCCGTCGTTGCCGCACCCGCACCTGCGCCCCTCGAGGGCGATCGTCATGTGCCCGATCTCGCAGGCCGAGCCGGAGGCCCCTCGCAGGATGCGCCCGCCCTCGACGAAGCCCCCGCCGATGCCCGTCCCGAGCGTCACCCCGACCAGGGATCCGGTGCCCCGCCCCGCTCCCTGCCACCACTCGCCGTACGTGGCGCAGTTGGCGTCGTTGTCCAGCGAGGCTGGCAGCCCGAGCGCCTCCGCGATCCGATCGCGGATCGGGTACCCCTCCCATCCGAGGTTGGGCGTCGCGCCGATCACGCCCGTCTCGAGGTCCAGCGGCCCCGGACAGCCGATCCCCACCCCCAGGACGTCCGAGCGGGAGCCCCCCTCCGACCCCGTCGCCTCCCCGATGACCTCCTCGGCCATCGCCGCGATGTCCGCAACGGCCGCGTCCGGGCCGCGCTGCGGCCGCGTCGGCAGGGCCCGCACCGCCGCGGGCATGCCTCCCTGAAACGGGACGGCGGCGACGACGCAGTTCGTACCGCCGATGTCGACGCCGACGACCCACCGCACGCTCATGGCGTCCTCGACCTCGAGAGGCCTGGTGGCTCGACGCCCGGGCGCGATGCTCGACCCGGGCTCAACCGTCGCCGAGGTTGAGGACGGCCAGGAACGCCTCCTGCGGGATCTCGACGGTGCCGACCTGCTTCATGCGTCGCTTCCCCTCCTTCTGCTTCTCGAGGAGCTTGCGCTTGCGGGAGATATCCCCGCCGTAGCACTTGGCCGTCACGTTCTTGCGCAGCGCCTTCACGTTCGTTCGCGCAACGACGTTGTTGCCGATCGCGGCCTGCAGGGCGACGGCGAACTGCTGTCGCGGAATCAGATCCTTGAGCTTGCGGACGAGGTCGCGGCCGTACTCGTAGGCCTTGCTCTCGTGGATGATCACGCTGAACGCGTCCACAGGGTCGCCGTTGACCAGGATGTCCAGGCGCACGAGCTGGTCGGGCCGGAATTCCTTGAACTCGTAGTCGAGCGCCGCATACCCGCGCGTGCCGCTCTTCAGCCGGTCGTAGAAGTCGAGCACGATCTCGGAGAGGGGCAGCTCGAAGTCCAGCTCCACGCGCTGCGTATCGAGGTAGCTCATGCCCCGGAACACACCCCTCCGGTCATGACAGAGCTTCTGAACATTGCCGATGTACTCCGCCGGGCAGAGGATGCGCGCCGACACGATGGGCTCGGCGATCGACGCGATCCTGCCCGCCTCCGGGAGCATGGTAGGGCTTTCGAGGCTCAACGGCGTACCGTCGGTGAGCTCGACCCGGTACTCCACGTTGGGAACGGTCGTTATGAGATCGACGTCGAACTCGCGCTCGAGTCGCTCCTGGATGATCTCCATGTGGAGCAGGCCGAGGAAGCCGCACCGGAAGCCGAAACCCAGTGCGACCGAGGTCTCCGGCTCGTACTGGAGTGAGGCGTCGTTGAGGCTGAGGCGCTCCAGGGCATCTCTCAGGTCCTCGTAGTCGTCGGCGTTCGTCGGATAGAGGCCGGCGAACACCATCGGGCGCGCCTCCTGGTACCCCGGAAGGAGCTCCTCCGCACGACGGTCGGCGTCGAGGATCGTGTCCCCGACCTTCGTGTCCGCGACTTCCTTGATGGCCGCGACCACGTACCCGACCTCTCCCGGCCCGAGCTCCTTCTGCTTGATGCGGCCGAGGCGCATGCAGCCGACCTCGGTCACCTCGTAGCGTGCGTCGGTGTTTCCGAAGGTGATCTGCATCCCCGCCTTCAGCACGCCGTCGACCACCCGCACCGAGGGCACGGCCCCCAGATATTTGTCGTAGTACGAGTCGAAGATCAGGGCGCGCAGCGGAGCGTCGGGGTCGCCCTGCGGAGGGGGAACCCTCGTGACGACCGCCTCCAGGATCTCCGGCACCCCGATCCCCTCCTTGGCGCTCGCCAGCAGGACGGAGTCGGGATCGACGCCGAGCAGATCGGCGATCTCCTCGCGCCTCCGGTCCGGCTCCGCCCCCGGCAGGTCGATCTTGTTGATGACCGGGATGATCTCGAGGTCCGCTTCGAGGGCGAGGAAGAGGTTGGAGAGGGTCTGCGCCTGCACGCCCTGCGTGGCGTCCACGACGAGAATCGCGCCCTCACAGGCCGCGAGAGACCGGGAGACTTCGTATGTGAAGTCCACGTGCCCGGGGGTGTCGATGAGGTTCAGCTCGTATTCGACCCCGTCCTGAGCGGTGTACTCCATGCGAACCGCGTGGAGCTTGATCGTGATGCCACGCTCCCGCTCGAGCTCGTTGTCGTCGAGCACCTGCTCCCGCATCTGGCGACGGTCGAGCGTACGGGTGCCCTCCAGAAGCCGGTCCGCGAGGGTCGACTTTCCGTGGTCGATATGGGCAACGATGCAGAAGTTGCGGATTCGGTCGGTCTGCAACGGGTCCTGGTGCGCAAGGGTGAAACCGTAGCCGTAGAAGTTAATCGGCGCGGCTTCCGTCTCGTACCCCGACGGGCCTCAGCGGTGCGGTCCGCGCGGATTCGCCTTGTAGCGCCCCCTGCCGGGTGCCGCATGCGGCGGCCGGCGCACCGGGGTCCTGCAGCACGGCCCCCCGCGCGGCGGCGGCCGCCTGGGCGGCCTCACAGAACGGGGTGGCGCATGACGAGGCGGGGCGTAGCGAGGCGGCGCATGACGAGGCGGGACGTACCGAGGCGGTGCATACCGCGCCACGGGCCCGTACCGGGGCACAGGCCCATACCACCGCTGGATCCGCACCCTCGGACGCGCCACCGGCGCGCGGATGACCACGCCCCAGGACGGCGCGCCGATAACGACCGGCCCGCCCCCCGACCCGGCCCCGTAAGCCGCGTCGGCCTCCGCCACTTCGTAGGGGAGGAGATCGAGTGCATACGGCACCGTCTCCCACGCGGGCAGCACGGCCAGGACGTAGTCGTCGATCGCCTGGTACGGATCGTCATAGGCCGCGGCCCCCGCACCGGAGAGGTCCCAGCCGGCCTCGGGGTCGAAGTCGAGGAGGCTGAAGTCGAGCGGCTCGGTCGACGCGATCATGAAGAAGGCCCCTTCCCCGGGGGCATCGGTCACCTCCCACCGGCTCGTGTGCGGAAGGAGCAGCCGGTACTCCCTCCCACCCCGAGCACGTGCGTCGGCCTCGGGGTGCTGAGGGAAGAGGAGTGACACGCGACCCTCGGTGTCGATCCGGAAGATCGCCACGAACGCGTCCTCCGAGACACGGTAGTAGATGCGGATCTCGTCGCCGGGCTGCACGCGCGTCTCGGGGTCTCGATCGAGCCAGATGCGGGCTTCGATCGAGTCGGACCGAGCCTGCGACGTCGGGGCGGCCCTCCGCTCGCCCGTCGATGCCTCCGAAGGTCGTGGGCGCAGGGTGTCGCCTCCGACGAGGATGCCGAGGCAGAGCCCGAAGATCACCGACCGGGTGGCTCGAAGTTCGCTCCGGTGGCTCATGGTTCGATCTCGTGTGTCGGGTTCAAAGGGACTCAACCTCCAGATTCGCAACGGTCGTGCCATCCGAAAACGCGCTCAGATCGGCGATTTCCGGGCCCATGCGTCCTCCGAAGTGGACGTGCGGGGTGGACGGACTCCGTAGCGAGAGCCCGTTGAGGGCCGGGGACGCCCCCGGTAGCTTCCAAGGCTGTCATGACCGATCGACCGACCTCCGCTTCCGCCGGCGTCCGCGCCGACCTTCTCGCACCGTCCGATCTCGCCCAGCTGGGAGGGATCGAGTTCATCGCGCGCGAGGTGGTCGAGGGTTTCATCATGGGGCTCCACCGCTCGCCGCATCGTGGATTCTCGGCGGAGTACGCCGAGCTGAGGGCGTACCAGGCGGGCGACGACCTCCGGTACATCGACTGGCGGATGTACGGCCGATCCGACCGCTACTACGTCAAGCAGTTCGAGGAGGAGACGAACCTCCGGGCGTACCTGCTGCTCGACGTGAGCGAGTCGATGGGGTGGAGCTCGAATCCGGGCACACAGCCGTCCAAGCTCTGGTACGCCCGGCACCTGGCCGCGTCGCTCGCGCTCGTCCTGCTCCGTCAGGGCGACTCGGTCGGCATGGCCGCCTTCCACGACGAGATCGTGGATCGCGTGCGTACGCGTGGCGGACGCAGGCAGTGGCACGAGATCGCTCGACGCATCCAGTCGCTCGAGGCCAGCGGTGGAACGTCCGCCGAGCGTGCGCTGCGCGACCTGGCCGTCCGCCTCCGGCGCCGGGGACTCGTCGTCCTCTTCAGCGACCTGCTCGTCGCCCGTGAGGCAACGCTCACCGCCCTGAAGTTCCTCCGGCACCACGGGCACGAGGTTCTCGTCTTCCACCTGGTCGACCCCGGCGAGCGGGAGCTGCCTGCGGCCTCGGAGGCCCGGTTCTTCGACCCGGAGACCAACCAGGAGCTGCTGGTCAGCGTGGCGGACATCCGCTCCGAGTACCGGGACGCCGTGCGCGAGGCCCTGGCCGAGTGGGAGCGCGACCTGCGGCCGCACGGGATCGACTACCAGGTCGTCGACACCGACGCGCCGATGGCGCTCGCGCTTCGGGCCTATCTTCGGAAACGCGAGCGGCTGGGCTGAGGAACGGATTCATGGGAGCCCTCAGTCCACTCTTCCTGCTGGCCGGTGCGGCCATCGCGGTGCCGATCTACCTGCACCTCTTCCAGCGTCACGAGACACGCCGCGTGAGCTTTCCCGCGCTCCGTTACCTCGAGCGCACCGAGCGCGAGCACGCGCGTCGCATCCGTCTGCGGCAGATCCTGCTCATGCTCACCCGCGTCGCCGTACTCCTCCTGATCGTCGGGGCCGGGGCGCGGCTGTTCTTCGGTGGTCGCGGGGCTTCGCATCCGCCCACGGCCGTGGTGATGATCGTCGACAATTCGATGAGCAGCGGCCTCGTGGTCGGAGAGGTCAGAGTCCTCGACGAGCTCAAGCAACTGGCCTATCGGGCCCTCGACGCCTCCAACGCGGAGGACCGCTTCTGGGTTATCCGCGCAGGTGAGCCGTGGATTCCCGCGATTCCGGGGACCGCGGAAGAGGCGAGGGCGGCCGTGGAGGCCACGGGTGTCAGCGATGCCGCGGGCGACCTGACGGCCGCGATCCGGCGGGCGGCCAGGCTTCTGGAGACGTCCACCCTCACCGCGCGCGAGATCCACGTGCTGTCCGACCTGCAGGCGACGGCCTTCCAGGCAGAGGTATCCTCACCCGCGGGAGACTTCCCGGTCGTCGTCTGGGCGGGAGACGATCGGGACCCGCTCAACCGGGCGCTCACCGGTGTCGTCGTCGGTGGAGGCCTCCCCCCGCTCGAGGGTCAGCGGACCGAGGTCACAGTCTCCGCCCTGGAGTCGGTGTCCGACCGTGACACCAGCCATGTCCCGGTCCGGCTGGTGGTCAACGAGCGGATCCGGGGGGCGGCCACACTGCCCCCGGGGGCGCAGACGAGCCTCGCGCTTCCTCCGAGCGGAAGCGGGTGGGTCCAGGGGTACGCAGACGCCGACCCCGACGCCCTGCGGGCGGACGACCGCCGGTTCTTCGCCTATCGGTCCCGCCCCGCCCCCTCGGTCGCGACGGCCGGAGACCCCGGAATCTTCGTCACCGAGGCGCTCGCCGTCCTCGAAGGAGCCGGACGGCTCCGCCCCTCCGCTCCGGCCGCGGCGAGCGTTCTGTTGTCGGCAGACGGCCTCGGCCTGCAGCAGGCCTCCGCCACCGCCGCCCTCTTCGTCATGCCGCCGACGGATCCGACCATGCTTCCCGCCCTGAACCGGGCTCTGGCCGCACAAGGGATCCCGTGGCGGCTGGAGCCCTCCGGCGCCAGCGGCGAAACGGAGCTGTCCGGACCCGCGCTGCCCGGCTCCCTCGAGCAGGTTCGCGTCCGAGCCCGCTTCACGCTGCGGCTCGCCGCGGACCCTCCCGGGCCGGTCCGCATTCTGGCCGAAGCCGATGGGGAGCCGTGGGCCGTGGAGGGCGCGGACGCCGAGGGGCGGCGCTATCTGATCATCGGATCGCCCCTCGACGCGCGTGGCACCTCCCTGCCGGTGTCGACGGGGATGCTCCAGTTCGTGGACTGGGTCACGAGCGAGTGGTCCGGCACCGAAGCGGGGGCCCCGGGGCGGGAGGCAGGAGCCCATCTTCCGGCGCCGGCCGCTGCCTCGCACGTCCGCTTCCCGGGCGGCACGGTGCATGAGATCGACGGAACGCGAACCGTCCGCGGGACGGGTGAGGCCGGGGTGTACGCGTTCCTCGCGCAGGACTCGGTGGTGTCCCTGGTCGCTCTGAATCCGCCCACCGGAGAGTCCAGGCTGGCGCGGGTGGATCTCGACCGGCTGGCGAACCGGATCGGCGAGGAGACCACCACGGTGGACCGGGAAGGCGCGTGGGAAGGCGCCGTCTTCCGGTCCCGCCAGGGCCCGGAGCTCTGGTGGCCGTTCCTCCTCGCCGTCGTGGCTCTTCTGGCTCTCGAGGCCGTCATGGCCTCCTCCGGGGAACGAGACCGAGGCGCGGCCCGCTCGTCGCCCACGGGTCGAGGAGCCGATGCAGTCGTCTAACGCGATCCTTCGCGGCATCGTCTCCTCACCGGCTTTCGCATCGACATCCTCGCACCTGCCGGCCCCGGGGGAGCACGCGGTCCTCGGGGGAGCCATCGGCTCCGTGGGACCCGCCGTGCTGGCGGCGCTGCACGGCGCACACCCGGAGCGCGTCTTCATCGCGGTCACCGAGACGCCCACCGACGCCGTCTCCGTGGAAACCGACCTGGAGACGCTCCTCGAGGGGGCCGAGGAATCGCATCTCTACCCCCAGAAGGAGGCGTTGCCCTACGAGGAGTCGGAGACGCACGTAGAGATCGGCGGGCTTCGCGTGGAGGCCGTCGAGGCGCTCTTCGCCGGACGGACGAAGATCCTGGTCACCACGGCGCGCGCGCTCCAGGAGCGGGTCCCGATCCCGGCGCGACTGGCGGATCTGCGCACCACGTACCGCGTCGGCGACGAGACCTCCTTCTCGAGCCTCCCCGTGCAGCTGGAGGAACGAGGATTCGAGCGCGTCTCTCTGGTCGAGGAGGTCGGCCAGTTCGCGGTCCGCGGCGGCATCCTCGACGTGTACTCCGTGTCCGCCGGCGACCCGGTGCGCATCGAGTTCTGGGGAGACGAGATCGTGTCGATCCGTACCTTCGACGTCGGCAGCCAGCGCTCGCTCGGCGAGGTGGAGGAAACCCACGTTCTTCCCGTGGACTTTCGCCGGGCCCCGTCGGAAGAAGGGCCTGCCGTCTCCCGCTCGCTGCTCGAGCTGCTGCCCGCCGACGCCCTCATCGCACAGATCGGGACATGGGACGTCCGGGAGGACGTCGAACGGACCTGGGGCCGGGTGACGAGTCTCTACGACAGCCTGGTCGAGTCGGGCGCGACGCCCCCCGAGCCGTCCACGCTCTTTCTCACCCCCGACGAAATGAGTGGGCGCCTCGACCGCCTGCCCCGGCTCGATCTCGTGGAGGATCCGGCCGTGACGCCCGCCATCGAGGCGACCGAGATCCCGCCGATCGATCGGGACATGGCGAAGCTCGAGTCCTACCTCCACGACGGCACCGGACGGGGGCACGAGACGGTTCTGCTCTGCGACAATCAGGGTCAGCTCGAGCGACTCGAGGAGATCCTGGGCGGCGTCGGCCGCCTGCCCGCGGGCACCCGGCTCGGGCTCGGGGCGCTCGCGGGCGGGTTCGAGCTGGCGTGCACGTCCCCGCCGCTCCGGGTCCTCAACGACCACGAGATCTTTCGGCGGCCTCGCCGTGTGCGCCGAAGCCGGCGGTTTCGGGGCTCGGTCGCTCTCGAGAGCCTCGCCCAGCTCACTCCTGGAGACTACGTGGTCCACATGGACCACGGGATCGGTCAGTTCAGGGGTCTCGAGCATCTGACCATCGGCGGGCAGGAGATGGAGGTGCTGGCCATCGAGTACGCCGGCGAAGAGCGGCTCCGGCTTCCCGTATCCAAGCTCGACATGATCGAGCGCTGGGTCGGGGAGTCGGACGACGCCCGCCCGCCCTCGATCCACCGCATCGGCGGAAAGCGCTGGAAGAACCTCCGCAGCCGGACCGAGAAGGTCATCGAGGAGATGACCACGGAGCTCCTCGAACTGTACGCCCGCCGGCAGACCGCGAAGGGCTACGCCTTCTCGCCCGACACGCGCTGGCAGATGGAGATGGAATCGTCGTTTCTCTACGACGATACGCCGGATCAGCGACAGGCTTCGGAAGACGTCAAGCGCGACATGGAGGCCGAGCGGCCCATGGACCGGCTGGTGTGCGGAGACGTCGGGTACGGCAAGACCGAGGTGGCGATCCGGGCCGCCTTCAAGGCCGTGCAGGACGGCAAGCAGGTCGCGGTCCTCGCGCCCACGACCATCCTCGTGGAGCAGCACCGCCACACCTTCGAGGAGCGGCTCGCCGACTACCCGGTGCGCGTCGGCTCCCTGAGCCGCTTCCGCACTCCCAAGCAGCAGAAGGAGCTTCTGACCAGGCTGGCTTCCGGGGACGTGGACATCGTCGTCGGCACGCACCGCCTCCTGTCGAAGGACGTGGTCTTTCGCGACCTGGGGCTGCTGATCGTCGACGAGGAGCAGCGCTTCGGGGTCAAGCACAAGGAGCGGCTCAAGAGGCTTCGTGCCTCGATCGACGTGCTCACGCTCAGCGCCACGCCCATCCCCCGAACGCTCTACCTGTCGCTCTCGGGGATCCGGGACCTGTCGCTGATCCGGACGCCCCCGCGCGACCGCATGCCGATCTTCACCAACGTGCTCCCGTGGAGCGACCAGCTCCTCGGCGAGGCGCTGCACCGGGAGCTCGACCGGGGCGGCCAGGCCTTCTTCCTGCACAATCGAATCGACACGATCTACACGGTCGCCGAGGAGATCGGAGCTCTGGTGCCGGAAGCGAAGATCGGTGTCGCCCACGGCCAGATGCCCGGCGGGGAGCTCGACGAGGTCATGCGAGCCTTCGTCGACGGCGAGATCGACGTTCTCGTCTGCTCCTCGATCATCGAGAACGGTCTGGACGTGCCCAACGCCAACACCCTCATCGTGGACCGGGCCGACCGATTCGGGCTCTCCCAGCTCTATCAGATCCGGGGTCGGGTCGGTCGATCGGACCGGCGCGCCTACTGCTACCTTCTGGTGCCGGACGACGTCGCCGAGGATGCGGAGCGCCGGCTCCGCGTCCTGGAGCATTACACCGAGCTCGGCTCGGGTTACTCCGTGGCCCTGCGTGACCTGGAGCTGCGCGGCGCGGGAAATCTGCTCGGCGCCGACCAGTCCGGCTTCGCCGCACAGATTGGCCTGGATGCGTACATGCGGCTTCTCCGGAAGACGGTCGAGCGGATCGAGAAGGGCGAGGAGGCCGTGGAGTGGCCCGATCCCGACGTGTCCCTGGACGGGCCCGCCTTCCTGCCGGACAGCTACGTTTTCGAATCGAGCCAGAAGCTCCATCTTTACCGACGCCTGTCCAAGGCGACCGGGCGCGTGGAGGTGGAAGACCTCAAGACGGAAATGGTAGACCGCTTCGGTCCGCTTCCCGCCGAGGCGGAGCGCGTCCTGGACGCGGCCGGGCTCCGGATTCTGGGCAGAGCGCTCGGGCTCGAGCGAGCCATCGTTCGGAAGCGCACCGCGCGTCTGACCTTCCGGGAAGGGGTCGTTCCGCGCATGGCCGTGCTCGAGGGGCCACTCACGCAACGCCAGGCGCGGATGGACGTACTCCGGGTACACCCGCTCTCCGTGCAGCTTGAACAACAGGGATCCGAGCCGATCCTGGAAACCGTGCTCGTCGCACTCTCCGCGCTCAACTCCGCGCGGCGGAATGCGGCCTGAGCCCGATCAACTCGAAGAAAGAGGTCCGCAGATCGTGAAGAGCTTCAAGACCGTTCAGACCGTGGCCGCGATCGGCGCTGCCGCCTCGGTTGCCGCCTGTGCTTCCGAGACGAGCGACGAGGGCGTGGTCGCGAGGGTCGGCCCCTACCGCCTCATGGTGGACCAGGCGGTCGAGCTCCTCGTCGATCAGGAGAACCTCGCCGCCGAGGCGCGGGTGGTGGAGTCGCTCGCCGAGCTGTGGATCGACTACACGCTGCTTGCCGAAGCTGCCTCCCGCGACACGATGTTCTCCCAACTGGACCTCGAGCCCCTCGTGATGCAGCAGGTGGACCAGTCGATGGTCTTTCAGCTGCGCGACTCCGTGATTCAGGTCGACACGTTCATCACCCCCGACGAGCTGCGGACCCGATACGAAGCCGAGGCCCCGGCCGTCGAGCTCCGGGCCCGCCACATCATGCTCCAGCCGCCGCTCCAGGCGAGCCCGGCCCAGAGGGACAGCGTCCGGGGCCTGCTCGTCGGACTGCGGGAGCGGATCCTCGGCGGAGAGAGCTTCGAGGCGCTCGCCGGTCAATTCAGCCAGGATCCCGGCTCCGCCGCCAACGGGGGCGACCTCGGCTTCTTCGGGCGCGGAGACATGGTGGCACCGTTCGAGGAAGCCGCGCTGGCCCTGGAGCCCGGCGAAGTGAGCGACGTGGTGGAGACCCCCATGGGACTGCATCTGATTCGCCTCGACGACCGGAGGGTGAGAGGCTTCGAGGAGGTGGCCGTCCAGTATCGGCGCCAGGTCCAGGGTCGAATGGTCCAGGAGGCCGAGTCGGTCTTCGTCGCCGGACTCACCGAGCGCGCGGCTCCGCAGATCACCGAGGGCGCGATCGAGATCCTTCGGGAGACGGCCGCGAACCCGGGTGCCCGGCTGGCAGGGCGCGCCGAGCGGCGCGCCCTGATCGAATGGGAAGGTGGCTCCGTGACCGTCGGTGACGCCCGGCAGATGCTCCAGCTCGAGTCGCCCCAGCTTCGAGGTCAGGTGGCCGAAGGATCGGACGAGGAGATCGAGGCCTTCCTGGAGAACCTCGCCCGACGTGACCTCCTGGTCTCGGCGGCTGCAGCCGAGGGGCTTCGTCCGGGGCGCGACAGCGTCGACGTTCTCGTCGACGACGCCCGCCGGCAGCTTCGCGAGGCGACACGCGCGCTCGGCCTGCTGGACCTCGATCAGGCTCCGGGAGAAGACCTCGAGGTGGCCATCGAGCGAGCCGTCGAGGGCGCCCTCTCCGACATCCTGTCCGGGGCGTCCCGCGTGGTTCCTCTCGGCATCGTCGGCTTCCAGCTTCGGGAGGGACGCTCCATCGCCGTCAACGGCGCCGCCGTCGGCCAGGTCATCGTCGACATCGCGGAGATCCGTACCGCCCGTGAGCTGTCGCCGGTCGAGGGAGTGGCGGTGGACTCCGCCGTATCCGGCCGCGACGGGGGCGAAGGTCGGTGACGTCGGCGAAACACGTGCAGCGCGCTGGTTTACGACACGGTATGCTGATGAAGCGAATCCGCCTGGCGCTCCTGGTTCTCGCCCTGGGACCGAGCGCCGTCTCGGCGCAAGTGGGCGGCCCCGACGTCGTGGACCGGCTCGTCGCGATCGTGGGGGACTCCGTGGTGGTGGCCACGCAGGTTCAGGAAGAGATCCAGCGCATGGCCCTCGGCGGCGCACCCGTGCCCACCCCCGACGACCCCAGGTATCAGGAGCTGTTCCGGCAGATCCTCGACCAGTACGTGGACCGGCTGCTCATTCTCCAGGCCGCGGCCCGGGACTCGTTGATCCAGGTCGACGAGGGGCTGATCGAGGAGCGCGTCAACGAGCGGATCGAGCAGCTCCAGAGCGAATTCGGCGGGCAGGCGATGCTTCAGCAGGCGCTCGCCGCCGAGGCGCTGACGCTCGCGGAGTATCGTGAGATCCTCACGAACGAAGCGCGCACGGAGAACATCCAGCAGCTCTACTTTCAGCTCCATCTTCGTGATGCGACGCCCGTGGACGTGTCGGAAGACGAGCTCAGGGAACGATTCCAGGAGGCGAGCGCACAGCTATCGCAGCGGCCGCGTCTCCTGACCATGCGACAGGTGGTGGTGGCGCCGGAGCCGACCGAGAGCGCGGTCGAGGCGGCGCGGGCCGAGGCCGAATCTCTCTTCGAGCGCGTCCAAGCCGGCGAGGACTTCGCCGAGCTCGCGCGGGAGTACTCCGACGACCCCGGCTCCGCCCAGCTCGGTGGCGACCTCGGCTGGTTCCGCCGCGGGCGCATGGTGCGGGAATTCGAGGACGCCGCCTTCGGGATCTTCGACGGCCTGGTCAACGAGATCGTGGAGACCGATTTCGGCTTCCACATCATCAAGGTGGAGCGCTATCGGGCGGGGGAGCGGCAGGCGCGCCACATCCTGATCGTGCCGGAGAAGACGGATGCGGACCTCGAGCGCGCCCGCGAGCTGGCCGACGACATCCTCGGGCAGGCCCAGACGGGAACCACGATGGCGGAGCTCGCGGAGTCGTACTCCGATCCCGCGGCGCCCGACTCCCTCACCTTCCCGTTCGATCAGCTCGGGGAGCTCCCTCCCGAGTACGGGGTGCTCCGATCGGCGACGACCGGGCAGTACGTGGGCCCGATCGAGTATCGCCTCCCGACCGGAGAGTCGCGGATCGCCATCGTCCACGTGATCGAAGTGCGTGAAGCCGGAGCCTACACGTTCGAGGACGTCAAGGCGCAGCTGACGGCACAGGTGCAGCAGGAGAAGCAGATCGAGCAGCTGCTGGCCGCCCTGCGAGCACGAACGTACATCGACATACGGATGTAGGTGCGTCTCCGAATCGTCGTGACCCCGGGCGATCCGCGAGGCATCGGGCCGGAGGTCACCGTCGAGGCGCTCGCGCGCTTCACGGCCGAGCACGGGGAAGGCGTCGTCGCCATCCAGGGGCCCGACGGGGAGATCTCCCCCGCCGAGCTCGTCGCGGAAGCGGACCGCGCCCGGGCGAGCCTCGCTTCCGCAGAGGCAGGGCCGGTCGCTCAAGTCGATCGGGACCGCGAAGCCGGCACGTTCGCCACCCGGGCGATCGAGCTCGCCGTTCACCGGGCCCTGTCCGGAGAGGTGCAGGCGATCGTCACGGCACCCGTGCACAAGCCGTCCCTCCACGCCGCGGGCTGGCGGGTCCCGGGCCATACGGAGATGCTCGCCCAGCTCACCGGCGCCGAACGCGTGGGGATGCTCATGGCGGCGGAGCGAACCCGGCTGGGCGGCCCGCTTCGGGTTCTGCTCGCCACGACCCACCTTCCGCTTTCGGAGGTGCCTCGCACCGTGACCCGCGAGCTCCTCGTCGAACAGATGGCCCTCCTGGACCGTGCGCTACGACGGGACTGGGCCATGGCGTCGCCCCGGGTCGGGCTCTGCGCCCTGAACCCCCACGCATCCGACGGCGGCCTCTTCGGCGACGAGGAATCACGCGTCTTCGAGCCGGCGGTTCGGGATGCGAGGGAACGCGGCATCGACGTGCGCGGTCCGCTTCCCGCGGACACCGTGTTCAGCCGCGCGCTCACCGGTACTTTCGACGCGGTCGTGGCTCCGTACCACGACGTGGGCATGGCCGCGTTCAAGACGGTCTCGTTCGGGTCGGGTGTGAACGTGACCCTCGGACTTCCCTTCGTCCGGACCTCACCCGATCATGGGACCGCATTCGACATCGCCGGCACCGGCACGGCCGATGCGTCGTCGATGCTGGAGGCGCTGAATCTGGCGTCTCGACTCGCCGAAAATCGTTTTGACACCCTTTCCGCCGACGTCTAATCTTGTTTCCCGGAGCAAGGTCTCGTCGCGCACCGTGATCCGGTGATCAAACTCAAGAACGTTTCCAAGGAGTACCCGAAGCGCGGACACGCGCTCAGGGACGTCTCGTTCCACGTGAAGAAGGGTGAGTTCGCCTTCCTCACGGGGCACTCCGGCTCCGGCAAGTCCACGACGCTTCGCCTCATCCACATGGCCGATCGTCCCACGAGCGGCGAGGTGCGCGTGAGCGGCTTCTCGTCCGAGCAGGTGACCGAGCGCGACATCTGGAAGGTCCGTCGCCGCGTCGGCTTCGTCTTTCAGGACTTCCGCCTTCTGCCGGGCCGTACGGCGCTGGAGAACGTCGCGTTCGTGCTGGAAGTGACGGGTACGCCGCCACGGGTCATCCAGGCCAAGGCACAGCGCCTGCTCGCGCAGGTCGGGCTCTCGCCCAAGTCCGGTGCCTACCCCAACGAGCTTTCCGGCGGGGAGCAGCAGCGGGTCGCCATCGCGCGTGCCCTCGCCAACGATCCCTACGTGCTGCTCGCCGACGAGCCTACGGGTAACCTGGACGACCGCGCGACGCGCGGGGTGATGGATCTCTTCTGGGACATCAACGCCAAGGGTATGGCAGTTCTCATGGCGACGCACGACCTGGAGGTGGTACGTCGTCACTCAACGGCGCGCGTCTTCGAGCTCGACCAGGGTGCGCTGGTCTATGACTCGGCCCGCGTCGAAGGGAATGGGGACGCGCCATGAACTATGCGATCCGGGAAGCGCTGGCGGCCTTCCGGCGGGCTCCGGTCCTCACCGGTCTCTCATCGGCCATGGTCGGCCTCGCGCTCTTCGTCGTCGGACTGTTCGCGCTGGCCACCTACAACCTGCGGCTCGCCCTCGAAGCGATCGAAGAGCGGGTGGAGGTCGTCGTGTACCTCCGCGACGACGCGCGGCAGAGCGAGATCGATCTCCTCCTCGAGGAGTTGACGGCCGTCGACGAGGTGCGGCTGGTCAGCTACGTGTCGAAGCGGGATGCGCTGGAGCGCGCCCGCACCGAGCTCCCCGAATTCGGCGAGCTGTTCCTCGACGCCGACATGAATCCCCTGCCCCAGTCGCTCGAGGTCGAGCTTCGTCCCGGGGAACGCAGCACGGAAGTGGTCGAGCACATCGCCGCCATCGCCACCGGGTACCCGTTCGTCGAGGACGCGCAGTACGGCCGGGAGTGGGTCGATCGGCTCTTCGCCCTCCGACGGATCGGGCTCGTGAGCACCGCGGTGCTCGGTGGAGCCTTCGCGATGGTCGCCGCGCTCATCATCGGGGCGGCCCTCCGGATCGCGATCTTCGCTCGCCGCGACGAGATCTACGTGATGAGGCTCGTCGGCGCGAAGAACGGGTTCATTCGGCGTCCGTTCCTCCTCGAGGGAGCGATCGCGGGCCTCGCTGGTGCTCTCCTCGCGTGGGCGATGACGTACGGCACCTACCGGGGGGTCTACGCGTATCTGTTCGAGGTCGCGTGGGTGCCCGGCGCCTGGGTGCTGATGGGCCTCCTCGCCGGCAGTGCATTCGGGATGCTCTCCAGCGCACTGGCCATCCGGCGGCACCTCCGGGAGGTCTGAGCCGGTGGCCCGCCTCTCCGGTCTCACGGGTGCGACGCGGGCGGTGGCTGCCGCCGGAGCCGTCCTCTCCTGCGTCGTGGTGGTCGCCCCACTCGAGGCCCAGGAGCCCGATCTCGATCGCGAAATTCGTCAGAGCCAGCTGCGGCTCGAGCAGATCCGGGAAGAGCGCGAGCGGCTGGAGCGCGAGATCGGCGACTACCGAAACCGGGTTCGCAACACTTCCGAAGAGCTCGCCAACATCGAGCGGCGCCTCTCGGCATCGCGATCGGTGCTCGCCGAGGTCGAGTTTCAGTCCGAGACGACCGCGGAGCAGATCCAGATCACCACGCGCGACCTGCTGCGCACCCGGGAGAACCTGGCAGCGAGCCAGGCCATCCTGCATCGCCGCCTGCGCGACATCTACAAGATGGGACCCGCCCATGCGACGGAGGTCCTGCTCTCGGCGACGTCCTTCACCGACCTTCTGAACCGGTACCGATATCTGCAGCGCATCGCGGCCTTCGACCGCTCACTGGTGCGGAGAGTCCGGGCACTCGAGGGTGAGCTCGTGGAGCAGAACGACGAGCTCCAGGACCGGATGGCACTCCTCGGCACGCTCCGGCAGGACCGGCTCTCCGAGGTGGCGGAGCTCCGTTCCGTGGAGGAAGAGCACCAGCGATCCATCCAGCAATACCGGGCGCGCGAGCAGTCCGCCACGTCGCGCATCGAGGAGCTGGCGGAGGACGAGACCCGCATGACCACGCTGCTGGAGGAGCTCGAAGCCCGCAGAATCGAGCTCGAGCGTCGACGCCGAGCCGCGGGAGCCACCTTGCGCCCGGAAGATGCCGGCACGCTCGATTGGCCCGTCGAGGGAGAGCTCGTCTACCGCTTCGGCCCCAATCGCCGCCCCGACGGAACGGTGATTCGCTGGAACGGGATCGGGATCGCCGCGCCGCCGGGGACCCCGGTTCGGGCCGTCCGCGACGGCACCGTGGCGTACGCAGGGCCCTTCGAGGGATATGGTCCGACGGTGATCCTCGGCCACGGCGACGGCTTCTATACGCTCTACATGTACCTCGAGGAGATCGGTGTCGTGGAGGGGCGGAGCGTGACGGCAGGCCAGGTCGTGGGCACGGTGGGAGGATCGGAGACCCCCGAGGGGCCTCACCTCGAGTTCCAGATCCGCACGCCTGCCGGCGACGGGACGCCGGCCCAGGACCCGCTCGTGTGGCTCCGGCCGCAGGGAACGCCCTGAGCGCCCCATGAGCCTGCACCCGCTCGTCGGCCACGAGGAGGTACGCGCCTCCCTGATTCGCGCCCACGGAAGCAACGCCCTGCCCAGCTCCCTCCTGCTGCACGGAGCGCGCGGCGTAGGCAAGCAGCGCCTGGCGCTGTGGCTCGCGCAGCTGACCGTCTGCGAACGACCCGAGGACGGTCCGTGCGAGCGCTGCGGGCCTTGTCGGATGGCCCGTGGGTTGGAGCATCCCGACATCCACTGGTACTTCCCGCTGCAGCGCCCCAAGGGGGTGGCCCGCGAGCGTCTCGCCGACGCGCTGGAACGAGCGCGACACGACGCGCTTGCCGAGATTCGTGAGGAGCCCGTCCGACCGAGCTGGTCGGACGAGGTACGGGCGATCTATCTGGGCACGGTCACGAACCTCCGCTCCGTCGCGAGCAAGCGGCCCTCCATGGCCGCGGGGCCCGTCTTCGTGATCGGCCAGGCCGAGCTGCTCGTGCCCCAGGAAGCGAGCCAGGAAGCGGCCAACGCCCTTCTCAAGCTGCTCGAGGAACCTCCCGGCGCGGCCCGATTCATCCTGACCAGCAGTGAGCCGGGCATGCTCCTGCCGACGATCCGGTCGCGAACCGTCCCTCTCCACGTACCGTCCCTGCCGGAGGCGCTCGTACGCGGCCTCCTGGAGGAGCGTGGCGGCGTGGCTGCCGACGTCGCCCGTTGGGCGGCTCGGCTCGGACTGGGCTCTCCCGGCCGGGCGCTCGGGTTCCTTCCCGACGGCGACGAGCCGGGCCCGCTCGAGGCGATGCGTCGACAGGCGTACGGGATCGTGGTCGCGGCCATGGACGCTCGCGCCTCGGCCGGGTACGAGGTGGCCATCGGGTTCCCACCGGCGGGGGCGCGCGCGCTACTCGAGCTGTTCACCTTCGTGGAAGAGTGGCTCCGCGACCTGGCGGCGGTCGCCACGGGAGCGGAAGACGGCGCATTCAACCACGACGCAGTGGGACGCATCCGACAGCATGTCGAGCAACACGGACTGTCCGCCGTGACCGTGGCACGGGCCTTCCCGGCGGTCGAGCGGGCCCGGGAGCTGGCACGGGGCAACGTGAACCCTCAACTCGTCGTTTCCGGCCTCGTCCGAGACATTCGAAGCGCTCTCGCCCCATCACCCCTGGCAGGAGTCGCCCCGTGACGGCACGAGAGGACGGGCTCACGCACCTCGACGAGGAGGGGCGCGCCCGAATGGTCGACGTGACACGGAAGGACGAGACCCGCAGGACGGCCGTCGCCGAGGGCGCGATCGTGATGATGCCGGAAACCCTCCGCCGCATCGTGGACGGCCGGACCGAGAAGGGGGACCCCGTCCAGGTGGCCGAGCTCGCCGGCATCATGGCCGGAAAGAAGACGGCGGAGCTGATTCCGCTCTGTCATGCGTTGCCCGGCGCCTCCGTGGTGGTGCGGCTGGAGCCGGACGCCTCGCTGCCCGGGATCCGCGGCATCGCGGAGGCCACCTACAGCGGCAGGACCGGCGTGGAGATGGAGGCCCTCACGGCCATCAGCGTAGCCCTGCTGACCGTCTACGACATGGTCAAGGCGGTCGACCGGGGGATGCGCATCGAGGGCGTGCGGCTCGTCCGCAAGGCAGGAGGCGCGTCGGGGAGCTGGAGCGTTTCGGAGAAGGAGCCCGAACCGCTCGGCTGACGTCTCTCCGCGTCAGCCGGCGCCGGCCCGGGCGAGCACGATCGGGACCGTCAGGCGCGTTCCGATCTGAAGGTACCGCGGACGCACGTCCGGATTCGCCGCTCTGAGGTCGGCAATGCTGATACCGTATCTCCGCGCGATGTGGGAGAGGGTCTCCCCGGGCGCGACCGAGTGCTCGACAACGGTCATCCGCTCTCCGGGCGGTATGGCTGCATAGTTCGCGGCGAATCGCCCGGCGCGTCCTGCCGGGACCCGGAGCGTGTAGCTCGAGCCCGGGGGCGTGAAGCCGCGGAAGAGCTCCGGGTTGAGGCGGCGCATCTCCTCCTCGTCGACTTCCGCAGCCCCCGCCAGGACGTCGAGCGTCGTCGCCTGGGGCACGGTTACGGTGTCGAATACGAGGGGATCATCCTGGGTCACGGCGTCGTACCCGAACTGGGCCGGACTCTGCGCGACGATGATGGCGCCGACCAGCTTCGGCACGAACTCCCGCGTCTCTCGCGGCCAGTGGTGCCGCAGCGCCCAGAACAGGCTGTCGGACGGCTGCGCGAGGGGCGCGTGCTGGCGGAGGATGCGACGTGCCCGGTTCGGCCCTCCGTTGTACGCTGCGAGCGCGAGGAACCAGGAGTCGAAGTCCTCGTTCAGATCCTCGAGGAAGCCCACGGCCGCTTCCGTGGACTTGTACGGATTCCGCCGCTCGTCGACGAAGGCCCCGACCTCCATTCCGAACTCCCGCGCCGTGGCCGGCATGAACTGCCACATCCCGACCGCGCTCGCGCGGCTCCGGGCCCAGGGGTTGTATCCGCTCTCGATGAGAGGGAGGTAGCGCAGCGAGGGCGGGAGGCCGCGCTCGGACAGGGCCGAATCGACCGTCTGCTGGAAGGTGCCCATCCGGTGCAGGAAGTCCGGGAACCAGGGGCGAGCGGCGTGTTGCCAGTAGTCGACCCACCACGCCACGGCGACCTCGAATTCCGGATCCCGGGTCACGGAGGACGCCAGAATGGGATCGACGTGCGCGTCGTCCGGCGGCGGGGAGAGGTACCCGACCTCCGGGTGCACGTCGTACGCGACCGGCTCGACCTCGATCTCCGGCACGGACAACGGATCCGGCGGCACGACCACGGCCGGCGCACCGCCGATGAGCGTGCACCCCGCGACCAACGACGTCGCGATTCCGAGTGCAGCAGCCCGCGGGATCACGCTACCCGTGGTAGTTGGGGGCCTCACGCGTGATCACTACGTCGTGCGGGTGGGACTCGCGCAGCCCGCCCATGGTGACGCGATTGAACCGCGTGCGGGTCCGCAGCTCTTCGATGTCGCCTACGCCGCAGTATCCCATGCCGGCCCTGAGCCCGCCCACGAGCTGGTAGATCGTGTCGGACACCGGACCCTTGTAGGGGACCCGGGCCTCGATGCCTTCGGGCACGAGCTTTCGCTTCTCCATCTCTCCTTCCTGGAAGTAGCGATCGGCCGATCCCTCCTCCATGGCGGAGAGGGAGCCCATGCCCCGAACCGTCTTGAAGCGGCGCCCCTCGAGGAGGAAGGTCTCCCCGGGCGACTCGTCCGTTCCGGCGAACATGGAGCCCATCATGACGGAGTGGGCCCCCGCGGCCAGGGCCTTCACGAGGTCGCCCGAGTAGCGGACTCCCCCGTCGGCGATGATCGGCACGGCACCGTCCGCGCCCGCCACCGCATCCATGATCGCGCTCAGCTGCGGCAGGCCCACGCCGGTGACGACCCGGGTCGTGCAGATCGAACCCGGTCCGACCCCGACCTTGACTGCGTCCACGCCTCGCTCGACGAGGGCTTTCGCCCCCTCGACCGTCCCGACGTTGCCACCCACGATCTGGACGTCCGGAAACGCCTCCCGCACCCGGGCAACCGCCTTGAGGACCCCTTCGGAGTGCCCGTGGGCGGTGTCGACCACGAGCACGTCGACGCCGGCGTCCACGAGGAGTCGGGCCCGCTCCACGTCCGCCTCGGACGCGCCGATCGCCGCGCCGGCTCTCAGGCGTCCGTGCTCGTCCTTGCACGCGTTCGGATACATCCGGCGCTTGAAGATGTCCTTGACCGTGATCAGCCCCCTGAGCCGTCCGTCCTCGTCGACGACGGGGAGCTTCTCGATGCGGTGCTCGTGGAGAATTTCCTGCGCCTGATCCAGCGTCGTGCCGACGGGAACGGTGACGAGGTCCTCCGACGTCATCACGGCCGCGATCGGCTTCGAGAGGTCGTTCTCGAACTGGAGGTCGCGGTTGGTGATGATGCCGACGAGCCGGCCACCCTCCTCGACGATCGGCACCCCGCTGATCGAGAAGCGCGCCATGAGCGCGTGCGCATCCTGGAGCGACGCATCCGTGGTCAGCGTGATCGGATTCAGGATCATCCCGCTCTCCGACCGCTTCACGCGATCCACTTCCTCGGCCTGTTTCTGCGGGGCGAGGTTCTTGTGGATGATCCCCATGCCACCCTCGCGCGCCATCTGGATGGCCATGGCGCTTTCCGTGACGGTGTCCATGGCCGCCGAGAGCAGGGGGATGCGAAGCTCGATGTCGCGCGTGAAGCGCGACGATACGTCCGTGTCCTTCGGGTGCACGACGGAGTGCCCGGGGATCAGGAGGACGTCGTCGAAGGTGAGGGCTTCCTTGACGATGCGACCGTTCGTGACGCTGTCGGTCATGAGCGTGGGGGCCTTTCAGATAGCGAGAGCGCCCGTCTCCGCTGCCCCCGAACGGGGAGCTCGCAGAGCGGGCGCGTGTGGACGTGGAGGTACGATACTCTCTCCATGGGGGACGATATCCGGACGTCGCGAGAGCGTCAACGTCCGCCCCCCTGCGCCTTTCGAGGGTCGGACTCGATGTGCTTCACCTCGCCCTCGGCGCCCTCCTCGCCCGTCCGATCGGTCGGCTCCACCACCTCCGTCAGGTCGGCGAGGATCTGTTTCCCTGCCGACGAGACACCGGAGAGCACCCGGTCGGCCGCCGAAATGAGCTGGAATGCCTCGCGAATCGTGCTCGGGCTGACGGCGCGCCGACGCATCTTGTCCTCGAGCCCTTCGGCGAACTTCTGCAATCCTGATGCTTCTACGGCGGCTGCCGTCGCATATTTGGACTCAAGGAACTCGATGTAGTCGAGCACCTGGTAGATCTGCTCGTCGGGAAGGCTCTCGATCTTGCGGATCAGGCGCTGCCGAAGTGCGTCGTGCATGGAGGTGTGACTCGTTCTTCAGAGAGTTCCGGTAAGTCTAACGGGGACCGAACGCGAGACCAGTCCGGCCGCCCGTTCGCATGCCCGCTGCCATCATCCCGACAAGGTCCATTCATGTCGTTCCTACCGTTGCGCGCCGTACCCGTCTCCGAAGCCGCCGGCTCGCTGTACGCCGAGTGGCTCGCGTGGCTCCGCGAATCCCTCGAGGACCCTACGTGCGACCGCAACGAGCTGTGTCGCTCGATACTGACGGATCTGTACTACCCCGCCCTCACGGATGCCGACGCATCCGGGATGTCGATGTCACAACGGGTGGCGCTGGCTCAGATGGACCCGCGCAACGTGACGCTGGAGCCCGAGTACTACCAGGAGCTCGACGAGGAGAAGTACGCTCCCCGCAAGCCACTCCTCTGGCTCTGGGAGATGTTCGATCGCAGCCCGCTCGGCGAGAACGTGGAGCTCGGCATCCGCTTTCGGCGCCTCCTGGCCAAGCACGTGTTCGGAAGCTGCGGCCGCAACTTCAAGGCCTTCGCGTACGTGCGGCTCTCCTACGGCTACAATCTCCACGTGGGCGACGGCGTCGTCATCCATCGCCACGTCCTCCTGGACGACCGGGGAGGCATCGAGATCGGGGATCGCGCCTCCGTCTCCGACTTCGCCAACGTGTACTCGCACTCGCACAACATCGTCGACGGGCGAATCGTGTACCTGCCCCGAACCGTCATCGGCAAGGGCGCCCGGATCACGTATCACGCGACCGTGCTGGCCGGCACCCACGTCGCAGACGATTCCATGGTCGGTGCGGGCTCGATGCTCACGAAGAACACCGAGCCGCACTGGGTCTACGTGGGCGTGCCGGCGCGCAAGATCAAGGAGAAGCCGGAGGAGGAGCGGGCCAACAAGGCTCCGCCCACCACGGATCCGATGACCGAGGAGTAGGCGCTACCCCTCCTCGGCTTCGTGCATCTCCTGCAGGCGGCGCACGACGGCCGGGTCGGCCAGGGTGGTGGTGTCTCCGACCGCCCGCCCTTCGGCGATGTCGCGGAGAAGGCGGCGCATGATCTTGCCGGACCTCGTCTTGGGAAGGTCGGCCGTGAAGACGACCAGCTCGGGCTTCGCGATGGCGCCGATCTTCTTCCCCACGTGCTCCCGAAGCTCGGCCATGAGCTCGTCGGAGGTCTCGACCCCCTCCCTCGTCGTGACGAAGGCCGCGATGGACTCGCCTTTGATCTCGTGGCTCTTCCCGACGACCGCCGACTCCACCACGGACGGGTGATCCACGAGTGCGCTCTCCACCTCCATCGTCCCGATCCTGTGGCCCGCGACGTTCAGGACGTCGTCGACGCGCCCGAGAATCCAGAAGTACCCGTCCTCGTCGCGCTTCGCGCCGTCACCCGGGAAGTACGTGTCCGGCCACTTCGACCAGTAGGTGTCCCGGAAGCGCTGGTCGTCCCCCCAGACGGTGCGCAGCATCGACGGCCAGGGGGACGTGATGGCGAGGAAGCCCGAGTGGGATTCCTTCCCGTCGTTGGTGAGGATCGTGGCATCGATGCCCGGAAAGGCCCGCGTGGCCGTTCCCGGCTTGGTCTCGGTGACCCCCGGCAAGGGCGTGATCATGATGCCCCCCGTCTCCGTCTGCCACCACGTATCGACGATGGGGCACCGCTCGGCGCCGATGACTTCGTGGTACCACATCCAGGCCTCGGGGTTGATCGGCTCCCCCACCGTCCCCAGAAGTCGCAGGGACGACAGGTCGTGGCCGGCCGGCCACGTGTCGCCCCAACGCATGAACGCCCGAATCGCGGTCGGCGCCGTGTAGAAGATCGTCACGCCGTACTTCTCGCAGAGCTGCCAGAAGCGGCCCCGGTCCGGTGTGTCCGGGGCTCCCTCGTACATGACGACCTGGGCACAGTTGGCCAGGGGCCCGTACACGATGTACGAGTGCCCGGTGATCCAGCCGACGTCGGCCGTGCACCAGTACACGTCGTCCTCGTGCAGGTCGAAGACGCATTGGGTCGTCGCATACACCTGCGTCAGATAGCCGCCCGTGGTGTGCACGACGCCCTTGGGCTTTCCGGTCGTGCCGGACGTGTAGAGGATGAAGAGCGTGTCCTCCGCGTCCATCACCTCCGCCGGGCACTCCGCCGAGGCCGAGGCCATGAGATCGTGATACCAGTGATCACGTCCGTCGACCATGGTAACCGGCGTCTGATCGCTGAGGGCTCCGCCCCGCGCGACCACCACGACGTTCTCGATCGTGGGCGAGGACGCGAGCGCCTCGTCGGCGTTGGCCTTCAGGGGCACCACCCCGCCTCGCCGCCATCCGCCGTCCGCGGTGATGAGCACCTT